>Ga0131853_10013360_pt1 | contig 15048 bp, 5 predicted proteins | sample TergutLab28metaG_FD_92764 | JGI IMG/M metagenome (GOLD analysis project Ga0131853, IMG submission 92764) | Labiotermes labralis P1 segment gut microbial communities from Petit-Saut dam, French Guiana - Lab288 P1 (version 2) (version 2) | ecosystem: Host-associated > Arthropoda: Insects >... | reverse complement strand
TTTTGGGGGTTTGGTTTTTCAAATGGGGGATTTTTTTAATTTTTTCACATGGGGTTGGGTTTGGCCAGGTTTTTGGTGGTTTTTGGGATTTTGGGGGGGGGGGGGGGTTTGAACCCCCCCCCCCCTCGGTGCGCCACTGAATAAGAGGACAGGTAATTCGCGCTGTGAAATATGCAGATTACCTTGTGCTGATGGCTAAGGAATAAGCGGTATTGTAGGGCATGATTGAAAGACTAATCGGAATTGGAAGATGCAATAGAATGGAGATGAATGTGGAAAAATATAACGTAATGAGAAACTCAAGGCAACCATCTCCAATGCAGATTATGGTAGACAAAAAACAACAGGGGAATTTGGAATATTTCAGCTATGTGGGTAGCATGATAACATATGATGCAAGATGTACATGGGAAATTAAATCCAAGACTGTCATGAAAAAGGCAGCTTTCGACAAGAAGAAGAATCTGTTCACCGGAAAATTGGACATAAATTTAAGGAAGAAGCTAGTAAACTGCTACATTTGAAGTATAGCACTGTATGGTGCTGAAAATTGGACACTTCGGAAAATAGATAGGAATGTCGTACAAACAATAAAAAGAAGGAAAGCTAACTGGATTGGTCAAATCTCGCGTAGGAACTGGCGTTATTGAAGGAAAGAAGGTGGGATAGAAGTGACGGGAAGAAGACGTAAGCAGCTACTAACAGATATCAGGGAAAGAGAGAATACAGTAAATTGAAAGAGGAAGCACTTGATCGCACTATGTGAAGAACTCGATTTGGAAGAGGCTATAGTCCTGTTGTAAGACACAATAACAATAATAATAATAATAATTTTTATTAGTGTTTCATTTGAGAAGATGTTCATGAAGCCTACTTGGATATACAAGGAAACGTTCTGTTATGAAACCTGTAATTTTATAGCTCTGTGTCAAGACACTGACATCGTATCCTTTCCTTCGACAGTTACTATGGACGTGTCGGACTATGTATAGCTATTTTTAAAATAGGCTACATCATTACTGTGCTTGGCTTAGGATAATCTTTTATTCATTTGTCCCAACGTAAAAATGCATGTAGGCATGTTTGTCATGCTGCCTTTGTATTGCTTTATGTATGTGTTCGCTCCTGTGCAAATTGTTAGATTTCATCTCCCTTTTCCCCCTGTTACAGTTTATTACATCTTCTTCGTTGTTTTGCAATTATTGTAGCTGGCTTTTTGTTGTTTCAAATCATTTTGTAAACTCTGCCTTGCACTGTTGCAAAATATTTCACCCTACAAATTGCTGTGTAGGGACAATGTCATGTTTTTTTTTTTTTTTAAATATAGGCCTAATTCTGTCATCTGGACTAATTATATAGAGTTGCATTTCTATTCCTGAGTCTTGTTCTGCTCCGTACCATTCTTCTTATTAAGTCACGAAGGTAAGTCAAATGAAGTCTAGCAGTGACTGAACTACCCTGGCTAAACAAAGAAGAAACAGTTGCTGAATTCATCGCAGTATCTGACCTTTGAACTCTAAGAAGGCGAGCAACATTAATAACTGCAGAACAGGATAAGAATCCAAAAGATCCTGAATCAGCCGGACGTCACCTCTACTGGCAGCTGAATGAATATTTTGGATGGTGAAATTAATTTCACATTTTATTAAACTAACATCCGGCAGAAAATGGGGACTACGGGACAAGGAATATACTAATGTTTAACAAACCACTACTTGTAACAGGTTAATGTGAATTTTAAAAAATACCCATCTTATTATATTCAATTTACTGCACAGTGTCAGTGTGTAGTTTCATAATTTAAACATTACATCTGCAACATGTTTCGATCTTCCATAGATCATCATCAGGGAGACCAAACATCAATCAATAATTTAGCATCTTTCATCGCGTGGGATGCATGCTTGGTAAGCGCGAAGAAATCCATACTTGTCTTCATGTAAAGTGCCCTTTTGTTTTGTCTGGTTTTAACGAAATTTGAAGTATCTTTACATCATTACTTGAAATTTTCATAAAAATCCGTTCAGCTGTTCTGTAGTTATCATCAATACACAGACGAAGAGACGCGCAGAGTCACCGGACGCTCCTCTGAGATGCGAACGTGAATGAAAGTGCCGTGGTTAAAACATGGCTCGTTCGGTGTCTCTGCTTCTTCCATAATAATATTTTACTAGATTAACAGTTGTTTACCTATCTTGATAGGCCTGTAAACGTCATGCTAGGCCTTTTTGAGACGAGCCCAAATTCTGTACTCTTCACTTCTTACCATCGCTAATATCACTGTGACTACAGTTAACGTCTGTTGAGCGATATTAGCGCCACTCGGTGAACGGCAGCGGAAGTAGCTGTTCATATTACTGCACTTTTATGAAGTTCGTTTTGTGAGATGTGTAAAATTACAACATGGCGTCCGCGCGATTTGATGGTGGTAAGTTAATGAATATATGGAGGCATGAGACTTCTTGTTTAAGGATAAGATATAAAGCACACAGAACAGGCCGAATTCGGGTTACCTGTCAGGTTTCCATGATACACATTTATGTTTTCAAAATCTGACTCACAGGCACGACTGGAATATTGGAGATGTTAGCGAATAATTTGATAGGGACTATGTGGAAATTTGCAGCAAAATAGATCACTTCAGTTATAATTATAATTCTGTTCTACAAGGTTTTGTATGCTTTTATAACAAGCACCAGCCTTTAGTTAGTGCTTACAGAACGATTTATACAGAATAATTTTAGGGGAAGATTCTTCTCAGAACTTCCTGTTAATCGTATAGTATTTGCCCACATCTCGTATAAATGGGTTACCTTTCCGTACAGCTTTACTGGACTCAGAAGGCAATGGAAGACGTCGGCCTCGCGAAACCTACAACGTTGTCTGTCTGTGGGCAGCGATTTATCCGAATCAGTGTTGATTGCAGGTAGGAAGACCCGGTGTGTCCAATTTAGCGATGGTCGCGCTACCCATGGTGAAACTGCGTAATAGAGCAGCCCCCCCCCAGGGGGGAAGGGGGGAGTGAGAAGGCGGTCAAGTGAATTCCCACATCGCGTGACAAGAAGAGATTACATGGCTAGCTGAACTAAAACAACGCCAAGACTTGCCTCCGGGTGGTGGCTTTCCTCTTACCATTGGTTGGACACATTCCACCTTGTTACGATCATTGGCCACACTTCTCTCCAATTATACAACCACAAAGAATCGCTATGACGATGAGTTACTCGTTTCTTCCAAATTACAGACGCCATTTTTGGGACTGTAATTGTGTTTTTAATGGTAAGAGAAAATAGCTCACAACAAATGAAAATTTATAGCCATTTTTCTCGATTCTGTACAAAGTGACCTCATGATTGTATCACATTTAAGTTACTGGGGACTATTACAATGCAGATATTCTGCAGAAACGTACTGCCTCCATGATCAGTTTTAAATTTCCTGAAAATGAAGACAGCAGGTTCCTCCGAAATATTTGCATCCATCCCCCAGACTGCAGTGTCATGATCCGTAAAACGGGTACCCAACCTCAAAGTTTGATTACTAATTTCCCCCAGTGCCACGAATGTAACAGAAATCTAAACGTCAGCCACAGTATTATCTTCCGGTATGTTTCTTTAGGTGACTGTTTCAGTAAAAATAGTCACATCTTCTAGGATTTTGACAAGTCCTAATGGGTCTTATACAGCGAGGGAAGGCCACTGATTCAGGGTTTTTGATAACATGGTGCTCAGGAAAATATTTATACTCAAGACAGAGCCAGATCTGTCTCAAGCAAGAAGGGACAGAAAAGAAGGTCTGCAGGAGGTCTCACAGTGTTACGTAAGAACAAGACTCATATGCCTCTGCCCGATAAGGGAGATTTTTTTTTCTGTGGCGCTGCGGCCCAACGCGGGCCATGGTCTCCTCATTCATGAGGTTTCTAGATCACACACAACGACGCAACACAGTCGCTAGGACTCCTCTGGCCGAGTGATCGGCTCCTCGCAGAGACTTTTACCTGACAACACACAACACTCACAACAGACAAACTTCCATACCCACGGCTGGATTCGAACCCACGATCTCAGCAGGCGAACGGCCGCAGACCCAAGCCTTAGACCGCGCGGCTACTGGGATCGGCTGATAAGGGAGATTAGTTTGATGATATTAAGGGTTATGTATAAAGGGAGGAATATGTAGCACGCGTGGTATTGAAGAAGTACGCATACAAAAGACTAGCCCGAATACCTGAAAACTTGAGTGGACTGGAGGGAATGAGGCAAAGAATGGAGGGCACAAAATCGACTTGATAAAAGATCGTCAACGAGAGTGTACGAACACCGGGCTGAGTTAGCCAAATCGGGTGTGTTTTACTTACAGAAATGTAGGACATTTTTAGGTTCTATGAAAGTAGTGTTCATGATCAGATGTGCAACTAGAAAATTTTGAAATAAGTCCCTACCAAGTACAGTCGTTTGATATAACTGAAATTAAATATATTTATTTATTCTTTTTTGGCGTATGTAAAGACGTTGGCAGTTGCTTAGATTATGTAGTGGCGGCTGACAAAAGTTGTCCTTTTCTCATATTCTGATGGTGGGAAAAAATGATATCGATGAAAATAAGAAATACCATAAAAAATAAAGGAGGAAGAAAGGCAGCGAGGTATTAAAATACGGAAAAAGAATTCCTGTTGCAAAATAATAATAATTTTGGAAGGATCTGGAAGGAAGCCACTGTGGCCTAATTGTAGGTCTGCACTACGATTTCTGAATTTGCCTGTAGGAAAATGAAGACAGCCCAGAAAACCTCGATAGAAGCAGCCCATATCCTTGCCGAGATCCGAACGGGTAGGCTTCGGAATGCAAGTCAAAAGCGTTACCGAAAAAACCAACTTGCTCAGCATGCTTATTAGTTTGTCAATTCTGGCGTTGCTGATCCCGGTGACCTTGAGGTCTAAGGCGTATATCTGCGGCAACTTGCTGGCTGGAATCGCGGCCTCGAATCCCCTTGAGAAGATGGATGTTCGCCCCTTGTGTGCTGTGTTTTGTGTCGTTAGTGGTCTCCGCGACGGGCTGATCACTCTTTCAGGGGAGTCTTATTGGGTGTGTGTATGTCTCATTGTGTGTGTGACCTAGAAACCTCAACAAAGAGGCAACCAAAGCCCGAGTTGGGCTGTAGCGCCACAGAAAAGAACCAAGGCGTTGTCCAAATAGACGTAGCTTATACAAGTCTGTGTAATGGGCCTGTTTAGACTTCTTTGTATGTATCACATATGTTGAAGTTATTAGGCGCGACTAAAGAACGTAAGTGAACCTGCTGCTGAGATTCTCCCCCCAACCCACATGTTTTAAAGCAGTTCGAATAGGAGAGGAGAAAGCTAGTGCACCAATCTTTGAATTTTGCGGCGTCAAACAGGCACAGCCAAAAATGCCCAACGGGTATTTTGGCGACCAGAAGTACCGTTGGTGCTTCAGTATTCTAAGAATATAAGGGCACTTTTCTGGGGATATGTGACGCACATCCACCAGAAGAAGTGCTTCATGCAGCTACTCAGCTCCTATTGTACGAGTATAGTAATAGGAACGAGTGTTTCGAAAATAGAACACATATTTTTCATATAACTGGCTCGATTAATGTGTTAGACAAAGATTGTTCCAGTTCAAGTGAAAGAACAATTGTCACAACAGCACAAAACGAAGTGTAAAATAATATACACTAAATAAAATAAACCAGTAAGAAAAAAAGCTGAATATGTCTATTTAATTCGTGGGCCTGAGTATTCACTAGTAGAAACTATTAAAAGTGAGGATTATTTGGCTATATTTCCTCGTAAGAGTGGAATGTCAGACGACACATGAGATTGTAACCTTAAAGGACCTGCGGAAAAAATTTGTGGATTGACTTTGAAAAGAGTGATTGTATCTGGCCCCACAGAAACGAAAAAAAAAATGCATATGAATGTTATCTTAATTTTAGTAGGGTCTAGATTTCTCGCTCACCATTCTCTCATGACCTACACTCCCAATTTTATTTACCACTGAAAATTTTCTTTCATATTTTAAAGGGATTTTGTAAAACCATTATTAGTTTAAATATTATATATTTACATAAGTGTCAATTTTTTGTTGTTTTACATCGAATATACTAAATAGGATTTACAAAATGCAAGCAAGGCAAAAAAAAGCGCATTAGAAACCTTATATGACTGCAACTCATATATTGAAATTATTTTAAAAATCGGCTTAAATTAAATTAAGTATATAATAATAATAATGCAGAAGAGATAGACGTTATGATGAAATGTTTCAGCATCTCACATTAAACAGAAGAGTTATGTTAGGTACAATTAGACGAAGGCAAATAATTAACACATAAGTAGTGGTACTGAGTTAAAAACAATACAGGTGTTTCAGTTATTATTATTATGAAAGATTTCAGTATTAATTGTAGTTTGGTTTGACCTTAGACAGAACTTCTACTAAATAAAATCAATCCGTGTAATTTTATAAAAATCTAGATTTTGGCGTATGCTTTCCTTTGCCCCTGAAATCTTCAAATGAATTCCTCGCATACCAGAGTCATAGAGAATAAACGATTTCGAAAGAAAGTAAATTGCCACGGATTTTAGTTATGTATCAGTCTTGCATACAAACCCTGAAATAAGCAACAAAAGCCACTGTTGCGCCAAGCACCCCTGAGATCGGTAACCTTCGAAACAGTAGGAGCCTTGCAGTAATTAACTGGGAGCTGAGACCGGAGAGATGTATTACAGCGCTCTTCGTCTGAGCGACTGGTTTCTGGTATACACGCAGTAATTATGTTCAATGATATTTTTATAGACCTAATTAATAATCTAAGTATAAGCCGTAATTCATATAAAGTCATTTAAGGAAACGATGCATTCCGTCTAATTACTGATTCTATTGTTCCTTGTGTTTCTACATCGTTGCACGATGAAGTGAAGGACCTTCAGCAGACACAGATTTTAACATGAATAGGCCCACGTAAGGGAAATTCTTGCCGCGGAGAGTATTTGGACCTTACAGAGAGGATGTAGTAGTTAAACGGAGAAAATCTGATGAAGGGCCTACGAAGGTTATTGAAGCCCTAAATGCTGCAATATGCTAGACATGTAGAACGAATTTGAACCGAAAAATTACATAGGCTCCGAGATTTCGTTAGGAAACCTTCTCGAGAGAGAACCATCTGTAAGACAGAGCGAGAGGTGTGAGATCAACATTAGGGTACATCTTGGGTGGAAATAAGGTGTGAGAATGTAAGGCTGAAGAGAGCGGCTCAGAATCGCGTCCAAAATATGTCATTATTTTCAGGGGTGAGAAGCGGCGAAATTCTCAGGGAATTTGACTTGCTACTTAAACAAATTTTGCCCTAAGTATTTTAATCACATTAATTACAGGGGCCGTTAAATAAGCTGGCACAAATTAGAAGCTCTTCAATAGGAAAGCAGTTCTTCTGAGTTTAGAGCTACGTTATGTTTATAGATTTATGTTCATTCATTTATTAATCACAAATAACAAGGTACTTGTCAACTTTTTCCTAGCGAATAGTTTTGGCTCTAAGTTCGAGCCATCGTCAAACCACTACGTAGGAACAAATAAAATAGAAACTCTGTGCTTCATTAGGATGGAGATATTCTCCTTTACGCTGAACGAAACATTTTAAATGTATATAAAAAATGTAAAGTTTATCTATAAACGAAACCGAAACAAAATATTAAAAACCGTATAATTGTGAAGTAAATACTAAAAATGTTGTATTCTTTCTTTTGGGTGGTTCCCCTGAGTCAGAATTTTATGTGCAGACGTTTCTGAACACTCTGTCCCATCTTCGTAGGTCGTGTACAACAAGAAGAATAACTGGGACGAGATTGCTAGGGTATAAATACAGGTAAAGGTTTAGTGTGAAATCAAGAAATATTATAAAGTTTACCAAATGCAAATAATTATATAAAAAAATCAAGTACAAGCAAATCTTCAATTTTATATAATGTTCAGTTGCAATTTTTATTTCAGACTATAGGTTGATTATAGTGAGACAGGCCTAGAAATTAAGCAGCAAAGAATCGTCTTGTTACAACTAAGTTAATAATCATTCTAGTGACCTCATAATTTGAAAACATGAAATGTCTTGACCAAATGAATAGGCATCAGATTCATAAAAGGAATCAGATTGTGAAATTGTTTATTTAAAGGCAAGAGTTTTTGTTTAAAAAATGCCCATCAGATGTTAACAATAATACGACACATCTTAACCTTTTGATGAACGGTGGTATTCATATAGACCTGTAGCACTCGTTCTGCAGTTACTTACCTCGATATTTCACAAACAGATTTTCAATTGGTCTTCAAAACAAAAGACAGTTTTTCTGCTTCTACATTTCTTAGTGAATGTTCTTGTATTCTCGACTAAAGGAACTAAATTTTATATTTCATTTTTATAGAATAACTTATTCATTTGAAACAGTTAAATAATCTTTGCTTATAACAATACAGTTTTTTTATTTTTTGGCAGAAACTTTAATAATGTTGTTGTTCTTAGGAAAGTTTTGTTGCACTTAACAATTAAGTTCTTTCTGTTTCCTTCAGTATTTGCGGTAAGTGTTAAAATTCTTGAAAATTCTTTATAGGCCATGTTGGTTAAATGAAGATATAAATTGGCCGTATTTACACACATTGCAACAATTTTCTGCTCGCCAATTTAGACAAATTAGTGGATGACATTCAAGTTATGCAACACAATTTTGTGAATGGTGACTTTGAAAATTTATCTTGAAGACATCTGCAGTTTCTCTCAGTACAAGTAAATATTCAAAATGCCTACATTTCTTTATATGTTTAGTCTTTCTTACTGTTCCTGCATTAATAACAGTCACCTTTAATGTTTACTTTGTACCTTAAGGAAAAGGCGAATTTTCCTTTAATGAAATTTCCGTTTCAGTTCTTGTCATAAGCTAACAAAGTGGCACCGGTTATAAGTAGTAATGAGGTAAGTTACGCATTTCTGTCAGAAGTTAAACAGCAGCGTTTTGTTTTCATAGTTTTTGCCATAAAATAATTTATATCGATGGGAATCTTTTCTTACGGTTGCTAAATTGTGAACCATCCAATATCGGTCGGGTACCAGCACACAAACTTCGGCACAATGAGAAATCTGTTGTTCAGTTTTTGTTTTCCAGTATTCTTTCAGACATAATCAGATGCTATTGACAACTGTAAATTGAAACAAAACTATTCTATCTCAGAAATTAAAGCGTGAAAATCAGTGTTAATTTAGTTGTCGAATAGGACATCACGGTGCAAGACTTATATAATTTAAAACTGGTTTCGTCAATTAGCGGCCCACGGCCACCTTCGACCCATAATATGCTGCCAACTGTCCCGCATATCTGATAGCTTATTACGTAATAACAGTTTTAATTTAATATATATATATAAATGTCGTGCTTAAAAATTTCGGTGGGTCAGGGCAGAGACTCATCCATTCTCTGACTTCTCAGATTAACCCCACTGAAAAATTAAATAAATAACCCTGCTTTATACTAAACAGAACCTATGTAGCTTGCAAAGTACGATTTTGCACACCAATTATGCTAATACACTTTTGATGGCTGGCAGTCAAAAGAGCTTAACTTGTCTCCAAAGAAATTATGTTTGTAACAAGTGTATAGCAGTGATTCAATTTAGACCTTTAGACGTGAGCTATAGCTGCAACATAACGAGAGAACAAGAAGAAACAGTCACTTGCTTATCATGTTTATCGAAAGTAATTCTGCTCATCCGTTCATCCTGACACCTTACGAAGATCATAACAGAAATGGGCAAGACAGGGCATGCCTGAAAAAAAAATTAGACTCTTTTTTCCTCCAAATTTCATGCGTTATGTCCAGTGTTCCATTTCAGAATAAATTCTGAAAAACAAACCGTAATTACATGGTAGGACTCAATTGCAAGTAGATCCTAACATGTCGTAAAACCTCCACATGCAAAAGCCACCACGAACCAAAAGTCTTAAACATATGCACACGATCCTTACGGACTTCATTCGCCTGCCTCTTTGCGCAGTCCAGGCCCTTGCGTCCCTCTGACCCTAGAGACCCACCCTTTCTGTTCTGAATTAGACAACGATATTTACGGTAATGTGTAGAGTAATGATCGACATCACACCAATCACAGAAGCCCCATATTGAGTAGTGTTGGCATGGTGTGCACACATTTTATATTCTGCCAATCTTCATTTAAGCTTGCCAATCTTCATTCTTTTCTTCGTTCTTCTCTTGTGTTCGTCTAACTACCCTTCTTTCTTTATTTCCTTTTCCTTTCGTTCTCTTCTTTATTAACCCTCTTGTTTCGAAAATCCTCTTCCTGTACTTTATCCGTCACTTTCTTGTCGCTTAATTAACACCCGGAGCCGCTTCGTAACTTAATAGATCACAAAATAGCGTCATGTAAGATAAGTTTTTATGTTACTCAATTATTATACCAACTACTGCTCATATATAAAATTTAAACATTAAAACGCTCCCACATGTTTCGTTCCTAGGACCATCATCAGGGAGCTATATCGTCCTTGCTAAAGTCACACTATAAAAAATCACATTAATTTCGCTGTACCAGTTGGTTTTGTGGCATCATGCTGCCACAATACCCAACTGGTACAGCGAAATTAATGTGATTTTTTATAGTGTGACTTTAGCAAGGACGATATGGCTCCCTGATGATGGTCCTAGGACCGAAACATGTGGGAGCGTTTTAATGTTTTAATGTGTAAATTTTATATATGTGCATTAGTTGGTATAATAATTGAGTAACTCGACAACATGCACGGTGTAACAACGAAAGTAAGTTGTTATGTTACTTTCCATTGCAAAGCCGAGAAGCAAGAAGTAGGTCTGCCCAGACAGAAGATAACTGCAAGAAAAACAGAAAGTTTGATTTGGCTTTTTGTCGCCCATTACCATTACAGTTGTCCAGAAGAACATAAAACCAGATCTAAGAAGCCACTCCCTAGACGAAGGAAGCGCAATTCGGCACACAACTTAGCCATCTCTGACAGATACTACATAGAACCACCTTGCTCTCAGGCCGATGAAATCGATATGACTAATCACTTATGAGTTGGGGTAAAAAAAGGGTTGCTAGTGGAGAAAATTCGATTATAGAGGGAAGCATCGCCATTGTATATTAAAGCGTCAAACTACGGGTGGAAATTGAATTGTGTACCAAATTTATTGACGTAGGTTTATAAAAACTTCAATCAGGTAACAGATTGATATTTGATGTTAAGTTTTTCGGGTTTTTAACAGCATTTGGCAGGTTTACGGTTCATAGAACTGAGTCATGCTGGAGGCCCCGTGGTTGGGATGTATTGCGGTATGAACTTCGAAAAGAGGGAGTTTGAACAACAGATTTTATGTGATCTTTATTAATAATTTCTTGTGGACAGGCACTTTATTAGATAGCTTATTCGGGCTATGAAGGAACAACAATGTTAACCGGAAAGATACATTTTCCAGAAACTTTTGATTCAAAAGAAAGCAACTGGTTTCAAGGACGCGATTTGTTATACTAGACCATACTAACCAAATACTTTCGTAGTACAGGTTATTTATCAAGAAGTATAAAGTGACTTACTCCGCAAAAAATGGTAGGTCTGTAGGTTTGTGTCTACAGGAGCACACCACTGGATCCTACAGGAAACCGCTTGAACCTAGTCTACATCAATTAGTATTATACAAATGTACGTCAGCACAATTTATTTATTCTAGAGTAAGGATACATGTTTCAACTAGATGTTAGTCATCTTCAGGCCCCTACAATTTCGTTACCAGATGCTTTGTCCACTTTGGGATCCTAAAGTGTTTACATATGGATTACTTATTAGCTAAAGCTTTCTAGAAACGTTATAACTACAGAGTGTGTTATTTGCAGGCTGTGTTTAAGCATGAAACCACTCAAGCATAAAATTCCTTCCTTTTTAGTGCGCTGATGTTCGCCGGATATTCAGCTGTGGGATGCCCTTGTCGTATTACATGTTCACACAGCATTCTTAAGATTTATTTTATTGTTATTCTTCTGCCGTTGCCTAATTCCAAGTCATCGCCGATTGACAGCTACCATCCGGTATTTTGTTTGTAATCTTCATCTTCCACGAATGTGTTTCACGTCCCACAACTCACCACAGTTCTTGATTTCGTCACGGTAGTAATCCTGGACGTAATTATGTAATATAGAAATTTTCTCATATGTCTTCTTTGGCTCCTATTACTTTCTCCGTCTTAGAAGTAAGACGAAATATTTTACTTGATATCCTTTTCTAAAAACGATCTTTATGTTTTCTTTTTCAACTACATTTGTAAATTACACACGAAATGTGCAATGATTTTTCTGACTTTCCACTGTGCTTTTAACTTTTCCGTAGTCTTTATTCCATATTATTTTTCCTCCCAAATCACTCCAGCATTTACCCAAATTTAATTAGTACCAAGTCAGCACATTCTTACGAAATATCGAAACAAACGAATTATTCTAGTGGTTATAATAACCTAAACCACCGTCATTTGAACTTCTCCTTTACTTTGCACCCAGGAGCTAATTTTTATGGCGTCGAAGGAGAATAAAATATGACAACAATTATCTTTATCGTTGCACCGTGCATTTTGTAGTTTATTTAACTTCCACACCAACAAATGCACATATGTAGTCTTTAATAATCTAAAATTTACATTAAAACACTTAAAACGCTCCTACATGTTTCGATCATACGATCATCCTCAGGGATCATACTTTGTTCCTTGCTAAAGTTACAGTTAAAACACTCAGTGATTTACTTCGTTATATTAATTTGGTGCTGTGGCAGCATGTCTTGTGTTGTGTGTGAGTCGTATGTGAGTCGGACACTGTTCAGTTGAGAGGGTCTCAACTGAACAGCATACGACTCACACACAACACACGACATGCTGCCACAGCACCAAATTAATATAACGAAGTAAATCACTGAGTGTTTTAACTGTAACTTTAGCAAGGAACAAAGTATGCTTCCTGAGGATGATCGTATGATCGAAACATGTAGGAGCGTTTTAAGAGTTTTAATGTAAATTTTAGATTATTAAAGACTATATATGTGTATTTGTTGGTGTGGTACTTAAATATGACAGCAATTGGTGAGCAGATAAATGTTTAGAAGGCAGTGGTCATGACCTGTTTTAAGGTATTGCACTAACATTATCGCAATGAGACAACATAATGCATCAGTGCTTCAGTAGGACAGCCTTGAAGCTGGCCAAGATCGAACAAGGAAGGATCCCTGTATGTAGGTTTAGACACATATTGGAGCGCTAGACTGCTTGATATGTTGCTATCGATATGAGCACTCTTTTGCACGAGCTGTACTATGTTAGTGGGCAACCTCATCATTACAGCTTATAAAGCCTGGAGACTGTCGCCTGTGGTTCGTCGACAAATGTGTGGAGTGAGGGTGGAACATTCACTGGCTTTTCACCACAAGAACTACAGTAGGAGTAACTTGCCAGTTATTACCACCACCACCAACGAGGGGATGTGGTAACCATGGCAACCATCTACTGCTGCAGCGAAGAACCATCCAAATGGCGAGCCCCAAAGACAATCGCTGCGAGACTGAAACCTTAAAGAGTACACAACACAAAACTTAAAATATGATAGACTAATGCAGAGATTCAAGGTGCTTCATACACTGTGAAGTTTACTCAAGTCTGTTTCAGGTAATATTTGGGGCTTACATGGAATAGCAGATTCAAACTACCTACCAGACAGTATGGTGTCATGATCCAGAAGAACACAATTTTAATTATTTCTTACTTATGGAAGAAATCACTATCTTTTTCTCCCTAGTCTACACGCCTTATTTCTTTGCCTATCTCGAGTGTTCCAAAACCAAAAATTTTATTTCTATAGCCCGTGATCATTTACGAAATTTGGAAAACAAATAATTCTGCATCTAATATAACAGTGCGAGAAGTCTATGAATTTTTAATTCCGTCTGTTCCATGGTGACGCATAAGAAGAGAAATGAGAACAGTGGACGAAATTTTGAATGAAAAATCTCAAGGAGAGACAGACCCGAGACAGAGAGCAATATAATATTAAAACTGATTTTGGGGAAATAAAATGTTAGGGTGAAAAATTTAGTCAAGCGACGAAGTAGCATTTCGTGAAACACAATAAAGGGCTTGTGAGTAGTACAAAAGCAAGGACTGTCTCCTTCCAGAACACAAGCTTCAAATTCCTCTAAAAAGCCTTGTTTCGCGTGCAGATGGATGGTGGATATATAGGTTACGTTATTTTATATAGAGTCTAAAGATAAGGCGATTTCAGAGAACAGTAAGGAATAATAAGCAGGAAAGGGGAGGATTTTGAGAACTGTACACACATTACGCTGCCTAAATACGAAGAAGGAGAAGAAGAAGAAGAAGAAGAAGAAGAAGAAGAACTAACTTGTGTGTAGAAGAGTAGTAGGGGGAGTAGGTATAACGTTTTCCATATAGTGACTAGGCTAAGGGCTGGACTTTGAGCAATCGTCGTTCGATTCTCGGCAAGGACAAAGAATTTGCGACATTACTTCCCCAAAACGTACAGCTGCTGTGGACCTCATACAGACTTCCATTCATTATGTACTGGTGATTTGCGGGGGATAAAGTGGCCACGGATTTAACGTGACTACTTCAACCTGTCTGGTCCCGAGCTGAAGAATAAGTGCACCTAAACTATGCTGTCATGGCATGCACAGGGACAACCTTGCATTTTCTACTTTACAGTATTCATGTGACATTCATGTGGGCCGGGTAGCTCAGTCGGTATAGCGACCGGCTACGGGCTGGACGGTCCGGGATCGAATCCCGGTGCGGACGAGATTTTCCGCCCGCCGAGACCGGCCCTGAGGCCCACCCAGCCTCCTGTAAAATGGGTACCGGGTCTTTTCCGGGAGTAAAGTGCGGCCGGGGCGTGCTGCTGACCACTCACCCCCTTCTAGTGCCGCGGTCATGGAAGAGTAGAGCTATACCTCTACCCA
>Ga0131853_10013359_pt1 | contig 15048 bp, 10 predicted proteins | sample TergutLab28metaG_FD_92764 | JGI IMG/M metagenome (GOLD analysis project Ga0131853, IMG submission 92764) | Labiotermes labralis P1 segment gut microbial communities from Petit-Saut dam, French Guiana - Lab288 P1 (version 2) (version 2) | ecosystem: Host-associated > Arthropoda: Insects >... | reverse complement strand
TATGAAACAAACTGCATTTTGAAGAGAAAGAAACGGACAGTATATACCATGTTTAAAATATTCAGTACCTATATTTGTTGAATAAATATATAAAATGCAACTTTAGAGGTTAGCGGTGCGGTAGGACCATTATAGTTGACATTAGGCATCAAAAGGTTAATCAGAATACATCACGTTTAAAGGCGTAGTGAAAATAAGTCTCACTCAGTCACTTGCTGTTAAAAACATTTGTAAAACTACTGGTTCTTAAGCACAATTAAGACATAACCATCTTTGTATGTATAAGATGTCAGCACAAGAATTCAGACTCAACATAGCATCATGCCTTCATTCAGAGCATTCCATTATTTCAGTCACAATTTAAATCAAATGGTTTTGTGTATCTCTGCTTTTACTGCACATGTTTTAACTTGGCTGAAGCAAGGGCTTTGAGTTTATTCCAAAACATTTCCTTTATACATTAATATAATTAACCCCTTATGATGCGCAGTGAGCCCTTTAAATAGCCGAACGACTTATATATACGTTGCAAACTGTGTGTTGAAGTTTGGAGCAATTTTGTTCACTCCTATTCAGTTGACTGCTGTGGCTTGCAATGCTTCAGGACCTTTGAAGGTCAGGCTTTCATACAGGAGCCAGAATGTACCCCCTCAACCTCCTTAACCCCTCCACAAACACCAATATATATATATATATATATATATATCGACACTTCACTAAGTGCACATTTTTTCCAGCTGACTAATATGGTTCTGACATTGTGTGCTATGGTTATCGCTTGCTCTGGAGTTCACTGTGGGCTGAAACATAAACACTGTCCTATGAAGCAAACTCTTTCTTGACCGGAAAGGTTGTCAGTGGCGTACTGTACCCATACAATTCAGACAAAAGTAATGCTGAAAAATCGGAGATACCCACAAATATCGATGTTTACAGCTACAGGAGGGCCCACAGATCTGCCTCTTATACTGCTGGGGTAATCTGTAGGGGTTGTGGGGTAGTAACATGAAACACACTGCCGTCAGTCATCTTGGGCACCCTCAAATACTTGGAATTTCATACGCAGTTACACTGTAGCTTTAGATCTGTTTTGCTCTCACTGTAGAAGATGCCCATATATATAAGCCGTATTAGGTTCCTAACTGTGCCCAGTCACACAGAGGAGTGTAAATAAGGCAGACTGTTGTAGGTGTCTATTGCAATGGCCGGGGGAAAAAAAAAACTTGACAAGGAAGCCATCAGTGAAATTCTGGTTGCTGACACTGACTCTGGATCAGGTTCTGAGGTCAGCGATTTTGAAGACTATTTGGAGGAGGAGGAGGAGGAAGAAGAAGAAGAAGAGGATCCACAACAACAACAGCAAGCCTCAGCAGAAGTCGAAACACAGGCTGCAACAAGTGGTGGATTACCAACCTGGGGACTGCCTCAAGGAAGGAACACAAATATTCATCCTTTTGTCGGTTCAGCAAAAGGTGTGAAGAAAAGTGAGACTCCACACATCAACAAAGACAGCTCACCACTGTCTGTGTTGATGTTGTTTTTCACAGAAATTTTTCATCTGTTGGTTGAAGAGACCAACATGTACTACCAGCAACACTTAGACAGACATGCCGGACCTAGCCGCTGACTGCCTGACATTACATTGCCGGACATGATGAATTTCGCTGCCTTAGCTCTGCCGATGGGACATGAAAGACACACTACTTGATTGCTGGTTGAGACTTAGACAGCTACACAATCCGTTTTACGGCGAGACCATGACACGAGACATTTTGCAGCCAATTCACAGAGACATGACGAAGGCGAAGAATATGACCGACTATGGAAACTAAGGACTGTCTTTGACAAGCTGAAAGAGGTTTATGTTAAATTCTATAACCCCTCGGAGCATTTGGCAGTGGACGAGGTAATTGTAAAATTCAAGGGCAGGGTTATCTTCAGGCAGTACATTCCAAAGGAAAGAAAACTTTTCAGCACCAAAATTTACAAACTCTGTGATGAATCAGGGTATACGTTTGACATGAGAAAGTACTTGGGTAGAGACTCACATTCCGCCACTGACGATGTGACTGCAACACACACAACTGTTAGACACTTGACTAGCAGAGTTGAAGGCTTAGGACACAAAATATTTATGGACAATTTCTTTTCATCTGCAAGACTTTTTGATGACTTGGACAGACGTAAAATAAATTCATGCGGGACAGTCCGGCCAACAGAAGAGACATGCCCCATGACTTTGGACCAAAACAGCTGAAATTGAAAAGGGGTGGCATAAGGGTGAGGACTAGGGGAAGTATGACCGCATTAATTTGGAAGGACAGACGAGAAGTTTACATGCTAATAAGGACCCACCACCAGCAGAAGGAAATTTTTGTGACAAGAGCAACCGCCCCATGAAACCTCACATCGTGGAACGGTACAACCAGCACATGGGTTATGTTGACAATTCTGATCGTATGGCTAACGGCTATTCGATGAGTCGACGTACCTTCAAGTGGACTACAAAATTATTTTTCCACTTTCTGAATCTAACAGTACTCAACAGTTGGATACTGTTATCTTCATGTGGGGCTAAATGTACCCACCGAGATTTCAGGCTCCTTCTGATGAGGAATTTGAATGAGGAAGCTGGAAAGAGCCAAGACTGCCCCACCCCCAGATTGGTTGGAAGACCATGTTTGGGGGCAAAAAATGTTTTGCGACTCGAGAGTCACCATAATAAACACTGGCCAGCGAAATCGTCAACCCAACTCCGCTGCCGTCCGTGTTCTTCTCGCGGCCAAAGAAAGGGCACAATGTATAAATGCACCAGAAGTGATGTGGGCCTGTGCGTGGTGCCTTGTTTCGAGGAATAACACACAAAAGTAAATTTGTAAATCACCCTCTTTGTGAATACTGTGTGTTGTGATAAAACAGTGATCCAAGGTGCCACAGACCTTATGCAGCAGCCAGAATTATGTGAGTAATGAACTATTTACACCACATTTTATATAATGCATGCAATTCACAGGACTAAATTTATTAAAAAATAGGTGAGCATTTTTTTCCGGATTAACCAATTCATAAGCAGAGTGCTAAATTATATTTCATTAAATTTGAAGGAAAAATCTATGAGATATGATTTTTTTTCTAAGTGTAAGCATTAAAATTTAAAAGCCCCAGTAAAAAATTCTGGCAGGCAGCGTTGCTCGGAGGGATTTAATTCCGGCGTCAAAGGGTTAATCATCAAATATAGCATCATTTAAAAAAAAACACTATAATAAAATACAAAATTACTAGCACTCTACATATGATAGCAGTACCTGTCCAACCTTAAGGGGTGTGTATCCATTTAAAATGCTAAAACTTTGCTATCACACTAAAACACAGTTAACATATATGTACGAAAACATCTGCACTTCCCTCCCATTCCTTTCTGAACACATCCTTATTTCATTCACTTATATGTTGTCATTTGGCTAAGTTCCTTCTTGAAGATTCAAGTCTTCTGGGATGTGACACTGAGTACCTGGGAACTACACACCGAATGCACACTCACAAGTCACACAACTTGTTTCTTCAATAATACCAATGTGAAAACCTAAAATACCACCATTCCTTCTTGTATAATTCTCACAGTTAAAAAAGAAGGAATTTAACCAAGCACAAATAAATGTTTTAGGATTACACACCTCCAATTCATGTTCTTGAATCATCCAACCAGCTTCCACAAAGGCTTTGGAATCCACACAAAACTCCGGTTTTCCTTCCTTTGGTAAACTTTTTGTCAACTGTGTACACAGACCATCAGCATCTTGTTCATAATGCTAAAAATAAAAATTACCGCAATTACACGTCAAAATTAAAAATCCAATTCTGTGAACTCAATTTCATACTCAGATAGAGCATGGAAACTAAATGTTTAACCAGTCACAGCAGCAAAAGCTGCTCCAACAGCAGTACCAAAAGCAAAGTCCCATAATGCATCCGCACTCAATTGTTTTTACAGGACGATTCATGTGGAGGTTGTCAAACGACAGCATGAACTGTTCTGTTTTCCTCACACTCACTGTTTTTATCATTAAAATATTCTGTAACATGGTGATTAAAACCATAAATGTCCTTAACATGAACACATTCCACCTAGTTACAACAGAACAACAGAAATTTCTCTACCTCCACAAGCTGTGAGAGATTCTCAAAGAATTCCTCATCATCAATTGTGAGCTGGTTGTCTTTGTATTTGACTCTGTAATGCTCAACTTTTCCCTGGTAGCAAACACACAGTGTGTAGTCGCCGGGGAAGTTAGTCGACTCTCGCACCAGAAACAAGCCATCTTCCTTGGGTGAGAGGAGACGCTCTGCCCAATCACGAGATATTTTCCCATGAAACCAACTGCAAACAACCATGTTTTAACTTTTTAGCATGTAAATCACCAAAGTTCTAATTCAAGCATTAAGAATCATAATAAGAAAATTGTGTTTATAAATCTCATTGCTTAAAATACCACTTTTCAGTTTCTTATTGTTCTTTATAAACTGAATGAAACTATGTGATGCAATGAATAGGTTAGCAATTAGCAGTATAATAAAATGCATTATATCAATATTTTTGGAATACTCAGTAAAAATATAATGGAAAAATTTGATGAATTCCATCTCTTAACTATGGTTTTCACAGGTAATCCATTGATATACATTACAGCCCTTGAGAGATAATCTTGATATTATTTCACTATCATGCAGGCTGTGAATGTACATGATGACAGTACATTATGGGTCAATTCACAGTATAGTGCAAGTCATGTTCCATTCATGAGCTGGTGAAATATTATTCAACATGTCTGAACAGGAGTTTCTACACCAGCAGTCACATTCATGCCAAGGTATGCTGACAGACAGATTTCAATAAAAGCAAAAAAATACTTTCTCTAACCATGAGCATACCCACAGTCGCAATCACACCAAAAGTTCTAGGAGTACGTTTCCTCAGCAAAGACACACTACCTTTCTCTTCACTGACTTATTTATACATTCTTACTGACCTATAAATGCACATTACATATCTGATACATTAAACATGGACTTCTGCAAATCGTGTAAAGACAGCTTGATACAATATCTTACTATGCCACTTACGTATACCTTTTGTACAGCAATGGTCATCACAACAACCTTTATTTCATTACAATTGTGTTGTAAGCATTACAATACAACCAATTATTATATCCATCAAACACATCATATATCTTAATGGTATAAATTCAGCTATGTGTACACATTTCAGCTTTCAACAAGCCATCATCAAGCTTTGTATAAGAAAGCAGAAAGATATACCTTTGCAACTGCAAATGATAGTCACTGGAAGTTGAGACATCAATCCTGTTATAGATATTCATAAATTCAATTATAAACATGAAGTACAAAAAGTATAAAACTATAAGCACAAGGCCTTTATATATAGTAAACATGTGAAAACAACGATTTGTAATCATAATGGTACATCACAGAAAAGAAATTATCTTACCTCACCACAGATATCAAATTTAACAATTTTAATTCTTAAAGTAGTTATGGTTTACAGAATCAAATTATCTGTAACACTTAATTAAATTCAACATGATGTGAATATTCACATTTTTAATTAACAATTCAACAATCATATATAAGAATTCCCTGATCACACATACCATATCTGCCAGACCTATCTTTTACCGGCTTTCAAGCGTACTTTATTTGGCAAGATAAAATAATTTATTTTACACGAAGTACACCTTGTACCCCAAGCCATCATTTTCACATGTATACTATACATATAAAGATCTTCAGCTTGTAGATTTTTTACTTTTCACACTCTTTTATACTTGGCTTTTACAGCTGATATTAAGAATATCTGTAAGAAGAATGAGCTCTCAACCTTCAGTGACTATTAATTGCAGCTGTAAAGTTTTTCTTCTTTCTGCTTTCTGATACAAAGAATGAGGATGGCTTGTCAGAACATGTAGCCAGGTTTACACCATTAAAATATAAGTTGTGTTATTTGGATACAATAGGTGGTTTTGTCACCGTAACAATTTCAACTAAAGCACAGATGCCATCATTCACTGCTGCCATATGGTGTTGCTATTTAACTAAAGTATTAATTTCGTTTCCACAGACATGAACAACAAACCTACCAATACCCTAACAACCAATGTCCTGCTTAGAATAACTACATAATGATGGCCCCATTTCCTTAATATGAAGCCTTCAAAATCATATTGAGTAATGATGACCTGAGGCACGAAGAATCTGAGTAAGTACTATATATAAACAGGAACTTTATACAGAAAGTATCACAACGCAGACTTACGGCATTGCATTGAGCTTCACCTCTGCCTTTTTCTGGGCAAAGGTGGGAGACAGCTTGTTGTTGTCCATGATAGCAGGCGATGTTGTTGAATGTTTTGAAGGGAGGAACCAGCAGCCTCCAGGGTCTTCGAATTGACCCACTATGGCAACTGGCTGGTACCGCTGAAAATGACATTTCATTAGTAACACATAACCTGACTGAAGGTTTATATTACATACTTATTATGCCCTGTTAATGACTGCAGGCTGTCAGCAATTCAATACATGTTCAAGATGTATGGGTTAGCAACACCACATTCATAATCTGTATCATTCACATGCCACACTGCCTGCACAGGAAAGTTTCTGAGTAATATGTAACAAGAACTAACAGTGACATCACAAGTAGTTTCAAATTTGGATTTGCCACTCAAAGAAGACAGAATGAATGACAAAGTTGACTGCAAATCTACTCCACTATTCCAGTGAAGACAAACACTGATGATGTCACCTATCACACTGAATGGACAGGAAAAGCAGTAGTACCCCATTTAAATATATAGATACCTATGTGTAGACATATTCTGACTAACACCTGCAATCAGCTATATTAACTGACACCTTTTGTCATATGAATTCAGTACCTTCAACCAAGTGCCACAACAATACTTCACACGAATCACACAGCATATATTCAGTCTCCAGTCTCAGCACCTCAGCTGTCATGGGATAACTGCAGATAAGAGGTTGGGGTGGGGGGCGGTACAAATTAGCGGGACCTGAGGCCTGACTATGTTGCGTATGTTTTTGTGTTTCTCGGTAGTATCATTATTTGTCGATTGTACAAATTAACCCTTTCACACCAAGACCAAATAGTCATTCTGAAGCTGGGGGTCACTCCAATTTAGCGTGAAGTTTCTTAGCTTGTCTGCCCTTGCTGGGGGGTGGAGGGGGGTCCAAAAATGTTTTTTCACCAGGACCTGAACCCGTTCTCGGCGGCCCTGCATAAGAAGTCTGCCCCCACTGCGAGTTCACAGTTCTTATTGCATTGCACTTCAGCTACCTTATTTCAGACAAGAGTCTCCAAGTGCAGAACTCCAGCTGCAAAGCAGGACTCACTTCTTAAAATATTTCTCAATGCATGAAAAAGCTCTTGTCTTAAATACTGCCAATTCTTCTTCAACTATTTTCTTTCAACTCCTGAAATGAATGGGTAGTAGGCCTATTCACACAAACTGTATCACCCAGTGTCCTACACAAACAACTGCATAGAATCAAGCCTGGAGATCTGTCTAGGGAATGACAGAATTACAAAATGTAATAGCAGGAATTTACAGTTTCTTTGAAAAAAACATGGGGTTTGTGAATATGCATGAACTCACTCTACACCAGACTCAAATTTTATGGTCATGTCAACGAAAGTCGTAAACTGCACTGGGAGACTGCTGAACACTGAATTCGGTTACTCTGGCCGTTCACATTCCCCTTCAGCGTACACCATGCCTCATTTGGGAACACATAAGACTTCCGGATCAAGAAATCCACTGACCATATGGGCATAGTTTTAAAAGTTTCATCTCCTAGTGACCCGAGATTTTTGACACCCCACTCCAGTTAAAATTGGTTATTGTTTTTATTTTCTTTCTGTCCAGCACTGAACCTATCACTCAAAATATTTCTAACATTATGTATACTGTTCTTTTGTACAGAACTGTTGATGTAGGTTTTTTTTACAAAACTTCTGGCCCCTTTTTAGGAGCGTTCGCAAAATCGCGAAAAGCGACTTTTAGTTTCATCATGTCTGTCCATGCGTCCGCAAGGAACAACTCGGCTTCCAGTGGGATTTTAGTGAAACCTGAGTATTTTTCGAAAAGCTGTCGAGAATATTCAAGTTCCAATAAAATATGAAAAGAATAACGGACACTTTCAATGACGACCTACGGACATCTATGATTGTATCTCACTGAATTCTTCTTGGAATGAAAAATATTTCAGACAAAGGTTGTAGAGGATATCAAAACATTTTATGTTCAATAACCTTTTTTTTTTTCGAAAATCGTGCCGTTTATGAGATAATGTGGAAAAATATTGTACAGCCTGGCAGGCCACGGATGACAATACGCGCATGCCTAATACTACAGACACACACACACTTACAGCATGTAATACCTATTGCTTTTCCACTGCAACAGTGATTGCACGAACGCGCCTCAGTGTTACGTTATACGTACACTGTCTGTCTTGTATTTCATGACTCCTTCTTTACACAAGTACATATTTCAAATGAACATTCTGTTCTGCTGCAAACACTATGAACACGCGCTGAATTACTCGGTATGAGACACAACAGATAAAGCCATGTTTCACATAACAACGCTGACGTGATAATGCAATACTCAGCAGGCTAGTCTCACATAGCCAGCTCATATTTCCCTATTCTCGGTATAGAATGACTAAAAGATAAATTACATATATCGGTTCCCCCACATGCCACTTGCTTCACCGTTTATGATCACACAACTGCATCTCATTCATCGTTATATAAGTATGTATCATCGGACACAGCATCGTACAGTATTTGAACAGAGAAACAAATCATCATCAAGAGTGAAAATCACTTCCCAAAAATGCATTATTTATGTGTACTATGTCTTGAAGTACATTTTAGGTACCTAAGGAAGAACTGAGAGTGCGGAATATGACCACTATCAACTTTCACGAATTCTGACGCTGCACGATTCAATGAGACTAGCTCTTTCTAAATGGCCCACCAGAGTACGGTCACCCTGACGACGGAGGGACACAGCCAGTCTCCTAGAAATGTTGGCGTTCTGGCATGAGACAATACACTGTGTCCAAAACATCACTCACATCTTTTAAACATTTTCAGTTATTTAGTCTGACTCTTTGTATCTTTCATGCTGCTAAATAGACAAGGTACAAGACAGTGTTCATTACAGTATAAATTGTGTGAGTCATAGGTCACCACATTCCTTCCATCATTACTACCAATCAGTTAAAAAAAAGGACTGAGAATATTACAATCGTTTGAAATGTGACGCTGTACAGTTTGACAATGTAAATTTACTGACGTTTCAGAGGCACAAGCTGCCATCACCTGCCGAAGTACAGTAACAGACGCTTTAAAATGACACCACGCCATTTGAATCGCTGGAATTATTCTATATCATTTTTTGGTAGAAACCAACTTGAAGGATACAAATTCAATTACTCCGAACAGGTTACAACAAAAATCCTTTTTTAACATGGTGCTGGTTCAACTTTGTAAGGTGGATGTTACAGCTCTGAAAACATGATGAATGAACAAGAACTACCTGTGTCAAGGCTGTGTTCTGCAGATTCTGGCTCATCACTGCTTTTCTCCATAAAACACCTCAATCCAGAATTCTCCACTCACATTATCTGAAAAGATGGCAAGACATACTATCAGACACAAACACCCTGGACATGTTAAACATTGTTACATTACATCTAAAAATATTTTCTTCAATCTGAGTACCCTCCTTGGAGCAAGGACCTTCCCCAACCAACGTACTCCTTTGGCCTTCATTAACCACTGACAATAATGTATCGTTTCACACGGATGTAAGACACCTTTTTTTAAAAATTCCTTTAAAATATTTTTTTCCTAATTCATCATCTAAAAAATGGTGGGTCATCCTACGACTACAATTACATACAAAGTTATATGCGTATTTTGCTGGAAAATGCCGAAGGGTCCTATTGCAGACTTGTATACGATACATGCATTACAAGCACACACAAATATACAATACAAATCAGTGTCATTACTAACTGGTTCGTGCTTCTGTTCAACACTTTCTGGTTTGACTACCGGTTCAGCGGCTCTTACCGTAAGCATGTTATGGCTGTCCCACTCCCACCAGGTAAACGTTGCGATAATGCCTTAAAAGTGTTGGCAACTGCGTCCTTTAATATCATCCTCACTTAAACATTTATAACCAATGGCCCTTTCATCACCGTATTACCTACCGCGCTTTACACACACACACACACACACACACACACACACATATATATATATGAGGAATGTGTGGGCCGGGTAGCTCAGTCGGTATAGCGACTGACTACGGGCTAGACGGTCCGGGATCGGGGGACGACATTTTCCGCCCGTCCAGACGGGCCCTGGGGCCCGCCCAGCCTCCTGTAAAATGGATACTGGGTCTTTGCCGGGGGTAAAGTGCGGCCGGGGCGTGCTGCTGACCACTCACCCCTTCTAGTGCCGCGGTCATGGAAGAGTAGGGCTATACCTCTACCCACCCTCTGGGCCACACCGGGCCTGTAACGGGATCACTTTACCTCACATAGGAGGAATGTACGTATGTATGTACAGGTAGAACTCGGAGTCTTGATAGCCTTCCCTTTCTTAGAGGGCACAGAAAAGAATAAAATTCACAACAAATAATGAAACTGTACAGCGGAAGGTTGTAGCTAATGCAGCTGGGTACATCATGTTTACATAAACTGCTGACCGAAGGGTTTGTTAACAGCTTTAAAACGCCTGCAGTGCCCAACACGCTAAATGCCACCTGCACATACATTTTCACACACATCAGTCTGTTAGAACGCGATACAGCCAGACACAAACAGTAATAACAATTTCATTATGCAGCGGCATTAAAGGGCTTTAGTGACCCTGTAATGTACAGCTTGGCCAAGTGCCGGGCTGCACAACTTAAATGTGACGTATGCAACAATGAGTCAGTATCTGTGCCTGTCATCTTGAGTTGCGGCGCACTGTACAAGGCTGGCTCACAGTGAGCACAAGATAAGATTGGGGAACGGGTGGCCAACTTAATGACGTATACTGCGTGTACGTGCGCACGCGTGCTTAGGTACGTCACAGGTACTCACTCTCTTTATGAATGAGACACTTGTGTGGACCCTTGAGTCGGTCTGGACTTTTGCAGATGAGAAAAATCCCTTCCCCTGTCGGGATTCAAACCCCGTATCTGCCAGCTCGAACCCCAATCACTATACCTACTGCAATACATTGATTACTGGTAATAAATACGGTACGGTCTTTCCCCCACTACTCACTGCCAATATCATGCCGCACTCCTAGTCACCAACAGTAGACTGGAACCTTTATCACCACCGCTGTCAGAACCCCGTACCTCGCACAATTACGTTTATTCCACTCGCGGTATCAATAAAACACTCCTGCACTGTGCAGCTGAACAATCCTTCAGAGCCGAACTTGGAGCGATCGGGAAGATACAGATAAACTGCAAGGACACTGCCACCTCTACTGAAGATTCAGGTTATCTGTGAAGGACTTCATATACCTTCGTGTTTAACTAGACATCGAAAACAGAACAAAAAGAGCAAAAACCGAACTCCGTCGTTTTCATTTTATCTCCAGATTTGACGATGAGTATTCAGCGAAAGATAAACAACCGTAAACACCTGCGGTGCCTAACGCGATAGATAGCCAACAAATGCAGGTTCTCATTTCATAACCAATTAATCCTCCAGAAATTAGACTAATTTCGAAACTCGTGATAACCAAGGAATTGATACAATCTATAAGAACGGCCAAATCCATGATAGATCGCAGCACTTATATCGACCAGACAAGTTTAGAACGAGGTTAAGTCAGCGGTACGAAGAGAAACTCACGGCCGATTGGACGGTTAACAACGGCGTCAATATTTACGAGTCTGCGGTAAGATCGTTGTACTGATACACCATCACCCATTCAGTGAACTAAATCTCAAAAATAGATTTCACTGTGTCCAAATGCGACCTAACCGAAGAAAACCTCAATTCAATACAAAATTTCTGATGCAAAATACAACACACATCAGCATGCTTCATGCCAAACTGTTCGGTTCTATCTCCCACAATTCATACACGCAAAAATCCATTAGTTGTGGCCATGAAATCGAAGGAACACAAATTCCGTGACCTAAACGACACATATAAATAAAATTATGCTACGGACACCAAAGCATACAAGCGCCACGGAAACGGCATGGCAAAGGTACGGATCATACAAACCTCAATTTCGGCACACTTGACGCGGAACATTCTGTAAATAATTACGCACGCACACACACAAGATGAAAATAAATTCGCACATAAGCTCTCCACAGTGTGATTCCTTGTTACAAAACAAGTCGAGAACGTTACACAACGCGTCCTACAACGCCTCGTTTCCGAGATACACGTCACCGTGAAATAGAGTAACTTAACTTCTAAGCAGAGTTGTCACGACAGCGCGCCTTGTTAGGAGGACCCGCAACACACAGCGCACAGCAGGGCTCAGCTGTGATAAAATGCTAGCGGAATACACACACGACGAACACTACAACATGCTCTCGGTGCCTGTATTAATCGAGATGGTACTGATGCACGTTACGATACACCTGCTGTATTCCACGCAAGGTACGGACACACGCCAATGGAAATGCCGTAACTTCAGCTGTAGAATGACAGCCGCAGACAATATCACACGCAACCTGGGACTACTAACCCACCCGACAGTTCTCAAAGTACTTCGTGACGATTAACCGGCCACACACCACTCACTGTTGATGACATATCTGTTTGCAAGCGATTGTCCGCCACATTTACTGTAGGTGTGTCTATAAGCAGGATCAGTAGGGCCGTCGGGAGCGGGTTTGGACCCAGACAAAAATTTTTCTCCCCCCCCCCCAAAAAAAACTGGCGGAACGGCTAAAATATTCACACTAAATCGGAAAGACTGGCTCTCAGTTGCAGTGTGACTTGGGCTTGAGCTGAAAGGGTTACTTTGTACGATCGACAAATAACGATACCATAGAGAAAGACAACAACACACGCAGCGCAGTCGGGACCTGGACCCCTTTCCACCGCCAATGGCCACAACTCAAGAGACTAATAATATCACTTCACACCTTCGCAACTTACTTCTCTAATGAAAGTAACGCGTTCCCTATGCACGCCACAAAAACATCCGGGGAGAAGGAAGTGGTGCTCCACGCAATTCTAACGGAGGGACTGGATGCAGGTTAAATGGTTAGGTTCAAGCCCTTGGCCGCTATACCACCGGGGAAATAACCGCCGATGCCCACTGAATATGAGGTTGGGTGTGCCCCAGAGCCACTCTGAACGATTTGGAGATTTTCCTTGTCGTCAAACGAACCGCGTATCGTCCAGCTCCTAGCCTAGTCACTATACCGTCTATGCTATTGCGGCTCACGACGACGACGACGACGACGACGCCGACGACAACAATAACAACATGCGCCCTGTTGCATGCGTCACCAACCGGAAATTCGATTAGTTTCGTTTCAGTATAGTGTGCACTTGCCGTAATTTATCAACACAATATTCCTACGACAGACTGCGCAGTCGGCAGGAAAGTGGGCTTCAGTTCTGCCCGGAAATCCTTGTTAGTTTCTGTAAATGATATCTTATAAATGCGACTCAAATACAAGAATATGTCTGTCAGTCCCTACGAGCAAAGACAGTTTGCAGTAACAAGTTTTCTTTTACTCCATCCTTGCCTCCGGCTTTCACACACACACACACACACACACACACACACACACAAGATCAATGAGTAAGTGACAAAAAACACGAAGTCCAAAGAACTGTTTACCATATTACATAAACGGCATGCACGCTAACCCACCTGCAGTGCTGACTCTTCCTTTCTTTGCATGTTATGTAACACAATATGCAACGTCCTGCACGCAGCATTGAAATACATTACTACTATTCCGACTTACGTGTATGCACACACATTTCAGAACCATTTAACAGTAGGGTTTACTGGGATTCACGACAACCACGACTCTTTTTTTTTTATCTGCAGGGGTTACGCAGCACTGAATTGCAGGAGGTTATGAATCACTGAATGGCAGGTGGTTACGTAGCACTGAATGGCACGACAGAAAATGAGTGTGAATGCACGAAAAAAAAAGCGCCAAGGCACATATTGAAGGTACCACAACACCCTTGACCACGACGGAGGACACGTTCCTCGAAAGTAAAGCGTTCGGTGAATCCGTGATGTACGAACTTAATACGGTACAGAATTGATTGTGATAAGGACCGCGGTCGTGGGAAGTCAATAAACGATAGATAAACCTAAAAACACACAACGGGCGTATTTATTTGTGAGCACGCACTTTGGTGGTATAAAGCGGGGAGTTCAAATAGGCGGGATAAATGCATCGCGGGATGACGGTTCATCTGAGTATTTGCACCGATGCACATGTTGTATTAAAAAAAAAAAGTAATAGAGATATACAAATACATATGAACAAGTAAAACCTTCTTTAGCCTTTGAAAAGTATAAAAGTTCACCCTAGAACAGGCCATGAAGGCCCAGAGGTGGAGCTGACGTATAGCTCTACTCTTCCTTTAACCTCGGCGCTAGATTGGGGTGGTCAGCGCCAAGCCCCGGCCGCTTTATCTACGGGAAAGAGACCCGGTACCCATTGTATAGGAGGCCGGATGAGTCCCAGGGCCGGTCTGGATGGGTGCGGAAAATCTTGCCCCCCAACCAGGATTCGACCCCCCGACTGTCCAGCCCGTTGCGAGTCGCTATATCAACTGAAAGCTACTCCAGCCCACTTAATTACTTACTCCATGGTGCAGAGTCCTTCTTGAGAAGCTAACTGGTTTGCAGCTAGTCAAGAAATTCCCTGCATTTCACGGAACCCGAAGGTTCATTACCGCACTCACAAGCGTCCGCCACCT
>Ga0131853_10013358_pt1 | contig 15049 bp, 9 predicted proteins | sample TergutLab28metaG_FD_92764 | JGI IMG/M metagenome (GOLD analysis project Ga0131853, IMG submission 92764) | Labiotermes labralis P1 segment gut microbial communities from Petit-Saut dam, French Guiana - Lab288 P1 (version 2) (version 2) | ecosystem: Host-associated > Arthropoda: Insects >... | reverse complement strand
CCCCCCCCCCCCCGGTACGCCACTGATTTACACATACGACAATTTAAAAATCTTTTATGTTGTTGCTTCTTTGTTGTTCCGACCCTGAACACACTCCACCTTACAAAGGATTGCAGGTTAGTTAGAGCGACACAAACTGAAGAAAGTGATAGCATGTTCAGTACCTGTAGATATATCAAGCAACAAATTTTACAAATCGGCAGAATACAGAATTTTTCAGCACAGTTTGGAAACAGTACTGAAATGGAGCATTAAATTATCATGTCTGTTGGCACGTTGCAGCGCAAGCCAGACATTTATAACACCAACGGTTTTGAAGATAAATTAGTGTTCACGACAGCACACTGCGCAGAATTACTTTCTTGTCCCTCACCGCCTGTATATCCCGGAATTAATTGTGTGGTCATAGGGCGGAAAGGACGTTTATAATTCACGATACGACAAGAAAAACACGCTGAAATTTCTTCGTGGGATGTAACCAGTTTACAGACAGACTTGTGGAAGGAACGACAATATTAAAATGGATGAGTTATTCACGCATATGAATGTTATAAACGCGTTCTGTTTTCTAACGACGTTTAGAATGAAATACGCAAATATTTTGACCCATTGACCCGCCGCCATGATTGATTCTTCACGGTTTTTCTCAGTCCCTCCAGGTAATTAGCATAGCAGTGCTACCAGTGGTGCATCTAGCAGTTTCTTACACATCTTTTTCATTCCAATACACGTTAACTGTTGTACCATTCGAAGCCCTACTCGCTTAAGCTACAAGTGAAAGCAATCCTAAAGTTGTCTTGTGTTTCATTAGTCATCACACCTCAATAAGGTGTCCGACAGTTGACCTATAGCTAAAACGAAATTGTCCCTTCGCTCTCCGTGAATTAGTATGGAGGGGGATTGAGAAATAGCTCCACTTATTCTCAACACGACCAGACATGATTGGTCAAATTCACGCCCAGCCCTCTGTACCTCCGCCTACCGTGTCACTGCCACCAATAGAGTTGAAGGTTGGGTGGGCGCTACAACCTTGCTGTTCGCTGCCACGGATCGCATCTGCCAGTAGGCCAGTCACGGTACCTACGTTACTGTAACATTCCACTACATACCAACGAGAATTTCACAAAGAAATACACAAGAGTAAAATGACACAGTTCAAGAAAAAAATCAGATATATGACGTAACGTATGAAAAAACATTCAACACCTTCCCACTGCCAACGTCACAGTTCTGGCGTGATATATCATCATCATCATCATCATGTATCTCTCATGGAGTTGGGCCACTTGTTGACCCGTTCCGATCTCACGTATCCAGAAGTCTCTTCAAAGGTCTACCATGATTCCTTCTGCCAGTTGGGCAGTAGTATTTCATTACCTTGGGTAATCTATTTCGATGCATTCTATCTACATGTTGTGTCCAGCTTCTGTTGCATTCCAGTAATTTGTCCGACATGTGTGTTATTTTTAGCTCCTTTGCGATTTGTGCATTTGGTTTGTAGTATGTCCAAGTGTATCCTGCTGTTCTTCTCATGTATTTCATCTCTGCTGCTGTTATTCTTCCGACGTCACTTGCTGTAATAGTCCAAGAAGCCGTGATATATATATATATATATATATATATATACACACACACACACACACACACACAGACATAGTACCAGCTGATCTAATTTATATCACGTAGCCGACGCCTCGATTACATTATATATATGTATATATTATTTAATAATTTTATCTTATAATGTAACACTATAATTTTACTATTATACATCTTAACAAAACCTACAATAATTTCACAACTGTCAGATACTCTACTACCAGATTTTACAGTTTCGTATTGTAATAAACAGCGTAAACTTGTGGGATTCCACAGAGTGAAGCTATGTTTTGGATTTTACCTTATTTTAAAATGCAGTCGAACTCGATTATAACGACATCGATTTATGCGATACCTCGTATATGTCAGATATTTTGTGGTACCAATTTATTCTTCACTAAAAGTAAAACAAAATATTTAATATTACCGTCCAAACACAACAACAGTGTATAAACATTAGTGTTTTATTGTGACAACATGTTTCTGTCTTATTAGGCCATATCCAGGCCAACATTCAGAGATATGAGGTACAGTCAGTGCATATCATGTGCTATGGGATCCCATATTACTTACAGGGTGTATATGAAACTTACAGGGTGTATATAAAAAATAGTTTAAAAACATAAGACATTATTAAAATCAGCTAAAAAGCATGAAATGATATGAAATTTATATTGGTCAGGATGGAAATATATTGTATACAAAGTATTAGCGTGTAGTTATCGTAATAAATTGAACGAGTTAGGAAGGTACTGTGGTTCACATCAGAAGGTAGTCAAATCTGGTAGTCACATTAGCACTCGAGTTCAAGGTTGCAGTACATCACACATGTAATTTGGAATTAAGTATTCACGTCTGTATATATGTATATAGATGTACTGAATTGTGGTTGTGGATATGTTAGTTACACATTTGGCTACTAGTGTGTGGTTTGATGTTTGTATGACCGTGCATCACTGATACAATAATATAAACGGCCCACTAGATGCAACAATAACAGATTTTATTGATAATCACAATCACCTCAGCATGTTTCGGGCGATCATTTCGCCCATCCTCAGGAGCACTAGACTGTGTTTACAGCTTGTGGTATAATGCATCGACGTCGCCGGTGCATTATACCACAAGCTGTAAACACAGTCTAGTCTAGAGCATACTAGACTTATATTCATGTGTATGTTGATATATCAGATGTGGCTGAAGGTACCTAATTCTTAGACAGAGTTCCATAAATGGCTGTCTGATGTGGTTATTGAAGTGTTTCCACGTGAATGTGTTTGATTTGTTGTGGAGTTGAGAGGCAGGACGTACGCGTGCGTGTTGGCTGTGCTGCACTATACACATGAATATAAGTCTAGTATACTCTAATTTGCAATTAACATGCGTATGTATACGACCACACACTAATAGCCAAATGTGTAACTAACATATCCACAACCATAATTCAGTACATCTATGTACACATATACAGACGTGAATACTTAATTCCAAATTACATGTGTGATGTACTGCTACCTTGAACTCGAGTGCTAATGTGACTACCAGATTTGACTACCTTCTGATATGAACCACAGTACCTTCTTAACTCGTCCAATTTATTGAGATACCTACACGCTAATACTTTGTGTACAATATATTTCCATCCTGACCAATACAAAGTTAATACCATTCCATACTTTTTAGCTTCTTCTAATATGTATAATTTCTTACGCTTTTAAACTGATTTTGTGTACATCCTGTAAGTAATATGGGATCCCACAGTACATGATATGCACTGACTGTACCTCATATTTCTGAATGTTGGCCTGGAGTTGGTCTAATAAGACAGAAGCATGTTGCCACAATAAAACACTAATGTTCATACACGGTTGCGTTTTGACGGTAGGATTAAACACTTTGTTTTACCTTTAGAATTCAAACACAACTGGATTACCTCGATTAAAATAATTAAAATAATTCCTACTGTTAACCGTAACATTTTACTTCTCTTTTATAACGACACCCTTTTATAACGAAACAAAGTATTCGGTCCTTTGAATAACGTTATAACCGAGTTCGACCTATTGCATTAATGTATGGATGATTGTCGCAAATGATCGAAACATGTAGCTGTTTCCAAATAAAAGGCACTTCTGTTCGACAGCAGGGTAGACATTTTGTTTTTGAACGTTGTAGAGTTTCTCCAATTCTTCCCCTCAGTTCTAGATGCGGTTTACTGATCGGATTTACGCAGGTTTAACGTCTGACAGGAGGGTCTTTCAGCCGCAGATTGTGTCTGCAATGTATGCGGAACAGAATAATAGCCTACCTGTGTCTGCAGGTAATCCAGTCGAAGTTCCTTGTCGTCCAACACGCAGCACTTCCGGTTAAATAACCCACAATTGAACATACAAAAATAAAATTTCCCTTCGTCACGGAATCCCCTAAATCGATAATTGAACTCAGAGTTATATTTGTCTTTGCAGTCAGTAAAAGAGGCAGGTTTAAGTTATTTATTGGTTTTCCTAACCTTTACTGGATTTGGAGGAAAAGCTGAATATGACGAAGGGGTTATCGTGGTGTGTGGTTGGATAGAAGCAGGAGAGGGGTGGGGATGAAACGTGATCTCTTTTAGGGTAGTGTCAGTTATAGCTTTCAGTGAGGAGGTTTCTTTAGACAATTAACTTGGAGATCTAAAAAGTTAGAATAGTAAAGTGCAACTTTGTACAGGCACTGAGGCTCTGTACAGGCCATACGGCCCACAGGGGGAGTAGAGGTATAGCTGTACTGTTTCTTGACCACGGCACTAGAAGGGGGTGAGGTGTCAGCGTCGCGTACCGGCCGCTTTTACCTCCGGGAAAGACCCGTTACCCATTGTACACGGAGATCTAAACAAGCTACAAAAAATACGACCTTCATGGAGGAAGTAAGTGAAAAATATTGCGGACTTGAAGTTGGCTTTGACATGTGTTTAAAGAAGCAGGAACATTATACAGCCACTTCAAATTAATTAATTTTCTGGGTATATTATTTTATATATTTTTTTCCTCCTAATTTAAACTGTGTTAAGAGTTAGTGGTATTTATCTCAAGGAAAGGTCGCATTGTAACGTAAAAGTATTTACAGTTAAACTCCACTAAATCGGATGTTGGTTATCCGGACCGCCAATTATCCGGAACGGTTTGGCCCCTCGGGTAAATTTGTCGATAATTATACAAAATTAACTTGCCTTGAAATTACCGGTTATCGGACCAAGTACAGTACATTGCTATGGCTTCTAGAACTTCATAACAGGCGTTGTCGAAAGGTTTAGACGCAGGTACATGTTGTAAATAGTAACAGCCGAACTTCAAACTGCCAATTTAGCTTATTTTCTAAGAAAAATCCAATTATCCCGATTTCCTGCTTATCCGGACGGCTCGCAGTCCTAATTATTTCGGATAAGTGGAAGTCCACTGTATTTCTTAAATAAGACTTGGATTTTTCCAGCCTTGTAATGTTTATACGTTTTGTATTACGTTAAAGAAGGACGGAATTTCTGGTTACCTCTGTTATTAGGGTTGCCAGTTGCAAAAAAGGCCGTAAACTCCCTGTACCATTCAACATTCAAGAGGGCGGACATCGAAGTGTCCGCACGCACTTCGATCCTACTTGATATTGTGCAACGTTCAGATTCATGCGTTTAGCGGTCGCGCACTTTGACAATGTCCAGTATCCTGCAGAGAGGTTTCAAAAAAGGTCCACACACACACACACACACACACACACATACCAAAGGTCTATAACTAAGTAAGTGAACTAAACTAAAGTAGTTAAATAACTCCACGGACTAGAGTCCTTGACAAGCTAACAGTTTCTTAGCTATTCAAAAAAAATCTCCGCATTTTATGGAAGCCGAATGTCCATTAACGTATTCACTCAAACCCGCTTCCTGTCCCTATTCTGAGACAGACCAAATCCCATGTCCTCCAAAACCCATTTCTTAAATACCCATTCTAATATTACCCACCCATTCATGCCTAGGCCTTCCAAGTGGTATTGTGTGTAAATATAGGAAAAGAGGGAAGAGAGAATTTTAATATCAACGTATTAAATCCATTTACCTCTGTTTCATTTGTGTTTCGGTGTATTTTAAAGGCGTATTATCGATATCTAATTGTGTAAAATATCCAATCCTTTCTCTGCTGAATATAATTTGTCCCTTATTTAGGGGAACGAAACAAACCCGTCAGCGTTTGAGTAAAATTCAAATCCCTACAGCTTAATGTAGATATTTTACTGATGTTTAGACGAGGTAGGGCTTGCGCATAAATTGGCAGAAAAAAATTAAGATTCATGTGTGTTAAATGATGTTTTACTCGCACTAAATATGTAACCGAAACGGTACTTGAGGAATGAAGCATTTATTCTGTCTACTTCTCTTTATACCGTTGAAATATTCTCAGGATGAACACCGAACTTTGCTGTTGACACTAGCCCGGTATTTTATTCCTTTATCGGCCCGGCATTTCTCCTTGAAGGCAATCCACCGTAGTTTGGATGGCTAAGTTGTAAAAAAAATTCCCTGTGGGGCTGGGGAAAGTGGGAGGAGGCGTTGCCCTATAAGGGAAGGGGGAGTGTCGGCAAAGAGCTTTGATATGGAGTGCAGAGCGAGGCGGAGTTGGGCTACACATTTAAAACTTTGAAGGAAGAAACGAGCAAGCTCTTCCTTCAAAGTGGTGACTGAAGTCAAGCCTTTTACTTGAAATGGTTCTTTCAAGTATATGCAAATAAATCACCTTTGAGAACGATTACTTACCTCTACTGGCGCTATACAGAAAATGGGGGGTGGGGGGCAATAGAGGGCAATGCGAGGAACTGGCTTGCTACTGATATCCCTGCCGATCAGCTGTACAAGTTATAAATTGTATCTACCGACTAGTTTGTTTAAGTTGTTGTTTATTCCATATTGTCTCTTACCTCTCGCAGCTCTGCTTGCACATTCCACCCATTAGTCGGTCTAATGAAACCCCCCCCCCCCCAAAAAAAAAAACCGAAAGTCCATTTAAAACGAATTCTTTATAGTGTGCAATCTAGTGCTTCCTGTTGCAGTATACAGTATCCTGTTTTTTGCCCTCAAGGTAATCCAGTAGCTGCTTACCTCGTCTTCCTCGTCTTCCCATCATTTATATCATTTATTCTATCTGTCCTTCAATAACACGTTTTCGAAAGTACATTCTACGCAAAATATGACAAATGCCTTATACAGTGCCACAAATTAATAAGGTACCTTAATCTCTTCCTGTCTTTTCTAATTAATAGTGATTTTTGGCTTAATATTTATCACATATTTTTACCAATAGCATTATGTTTTCCATTGCTTTATCAAGTCTCACAGGCGCACAGTTATGTAGGATTTTACGTAGAAACATTACTATGGAGGCTGAAACGTGTGAGGGGTTTCGTCTCTAAAGCGTAGCCTCTGACCGTAAGACGAAGACTTGCGTAAGAAATATTGGTGAGGACGCACGTTGAAAAGTAACAATCTCCAAAAATGAGGTGGAGTTCAGGTTATTTAAAGTTTACAGAGAGAGTATTAACAGTGGAATTTTAGGCGCCTTAACACAGTTGTGAAAAGAAAACTGTTAGCTTTATTATGTCTTCGTCTTTTCGTCTGTCCTCATGGAACATGTCGGCTCCCACCGGACATATTTTCACGAAATTTATATATCAATATCTTTGTTCAAAATATGTCGAGAAAATTATAATTTCACTAAAATCTGACAAGATTAACGGGTACTATACACGAGGAACAATGTGCATTTACGATCGCATCTCGCTGAATGTTTCTTCGAATGAGAAATGTTGCAGACAAACGTTGTAGAGAAAATGAAAACCCAATTTCATGTTCAACAAATTTTTCTTTATTTTTCCTCGAAAATCGTGACGTTCATCACATAATGTGGAAAAATGTGGTAGAGCCAGACTGCCACTGATGTCAATATGGCGTAAGCGCTTTGCATGCTGGATAATGAAGGCTACAAACGCACACTCAGAATACATAGTACTTATTTCTTTTTCCATGACAAAAGTGATTACACGAAAATACCAGGATGTGTGCGCTAAGTGCACATTGCCTGTCTCGTTCAAATTTGTTAAAGCTTCGGCAAGGCCCACGACTTGCTTCATCTTCACTGATTCTGTGGGCCTACACACGTAATAAAGGCACGTGGAAGAGTTGAAATATAGCTTCAATTTGACACTAGATTGATGTGAGTGGTCAGCTTCACGTGCCGGCCGTTTATTCCAGGTTAATTACTTCAAATTTCCATAGAAAGTGGAGACGATTGAGGAAAAGGAGAAAAATACATATTTTTTTTTGCCGTCGCTGGGAATCGAAGTAAGGTCTCTCTCTTTTTCCCAGCCCTTACCACAGCCACTGCCCTGTCTACGCTGTGATCGGAAACGTCATAGGCACTGAAAATATACTAAAGAGGATACTGGCAACACTAATTGTAGGAATAATAGTGCGAAAGGAGTTCCTGGAAAGTGCGGTAAAAAGGTAAAGTGATCCCGTTACAGGCCTGATGTGGCCCAGAGGGTGGGTAGAGGTATAGCTCTACTCTTCCATGACCGCGGCACTAGAAGGCGGTGAGTGGTCAGCAGCACGCCCCGGCCGCACTTTACCCCCGGGAAAGACCCGGTACTCATTGTACAGGAGGCTGGGTGGGCCCCATGGCCGGTCTGGACGGGCGGAAAATCTCGTCCCCACCGGGATTCGATCCCGGACCGTCCAACCCGTAGTCACTATACCGGCCGAGCTACCCGGCCTACGGAAAGTGCGGTAGTCAAGCTAAGTCTCCGAGAGAATCGAACAGAATCCTTCTAACTAATTAATAAAAAAATCGGAAGTGTCTAAAGGCCCAACATACACACAGCAAACACACTCTTAGCAGGAAAGGAATGAAGTTTATTTTACTGTGGGTCCGTTTCTGAAACCTGACATGTGAAAACCATAATGGTATTATTGGGGGGTGGGGGTGGGCTCTAAACCTATTGATTGATGCTTCAAAAGCCGATAGGATATTTTTGTGGACAGAAAAGAGCATTAGCATACATTTATGCTGGGATGGGTTTCTGAACCCACAAAAGCCGTAAATACAAAAATAATGTAAATACAATAAATTGCGCCTGGTTGATTATTTGGCGTTGCTTGTGCGTTTTTATTGTAATCGGCTCAGAATGATTCTGTCCGAACTGGAGTATTTAGAACCGCGGCGGACGGTCGTCGGCTAAATAAACTGTGATTTTCGCTTCCTTCGCAGCAGAATATATTTCATTTGTAGATCAGTGTGTGGAATGAGTAAAAAGAATTTTGGGGATTTATTTATTCATGTATTGCGATGTTAGGAATGTTCTGATTGGCTGAGACTTATTAGAGTACAATGCTGGAATGATCAGTATATAACGTACTGAAAAAATGCATTGAAGGAAACCATCATGGATAAATTCAGGAATTACACAAACATTTGAGTGGTAGGTACTGTTGTAAAATCACTGAAGTTTTCACCTTAAGTAGTCTTTCTCTGGCCCGAGTTTTGAATTCTAAACCTCAAGTAGAAGCGAGCAGAATCTTTTGCTATATTTAGCACTCACAAATGCGATAGCTATTGGTCACGGCGGATAGCAAACCAAAATTTCGCATGTCATGACAGTTCGTATATTCAAGTTATGGCCGTCTTGGCTACAGAATGGGGCTGCACGTGCCAATCGTCACTTCGGGCTTCCGCCGCGTTATCAGAGATCTGCGCTCTTTGGGATTTTATGCCGAGGAGAATGCTAGTCCTATATCGACGTTTCGGGACAGCGTGCGGGTCCCGCAAGCAGACCACAAGAATGCTTGACCCTTAAAGATGACACCGATAATTTATCCCAAATTTTGGTGCGTAACTGCCATTCCACGCTGCGTGCAATAGCAAAATATCGCAGGTGACATGTAATATGTTCACATTCTCGGCAGGCAATCCCATGCCAGTTGCTTAATTTAAACTTCCTTCTCCCCACGAAGGTCCTTTGGTTGTAAGTTTCCGGGAATAGACTGATGCGAAAAATGAACACTGTAAAACATGCTTCTTTTCGCGAAAGTTTCTTGATTGTAACTGAATGACTGACTGACTGACTGGCTGACTGGCTAACTGACTGGCTGGCTGGCTGACCGACTGACTGGCTGACCGACTGACCGACTGAATGACTGGCTGACTGCCTGACTGGCTGTCTGGCTGTCTGGCTGACTGACTGACTGGCTGACCGGCTGACTGACTGTCTGGCTGACTGACTGGCTGGCTGGCTGACTGACTGTCTGACCGACTGACTGTCTGACCGACTGACTCGCTGACCGACTGACTGACTGGCTGACTGACTGGCTGGCTTACTGACTGGCTGACTGACTGACTGATTGACTGACTGACTTACTGACCGACTGACTGACTGACTGATTGACTGACTGGCTGACTGACTGATTGACTGACTGACTAACTGACTGAGTACATGGAAGAGAGTTCTTCTTGACAAGCTAACATTTCCTCAGCTAGTAAAGAAATTTGCCGCAATTTATGAAACCCGAACGTTCATTACCGCGTTTACAACAGCCCGCCACCCGTTCCTATCCTGAGCCAGAGAAATCCGGTCCGTGTCCCCAACCCTTCTTTAAGATCTATTTTAGTATTATCCTTCCATCTACGCCTGGGTCTTCGTAGTGGACTCTTTCCATCTGGTTTCCCCACCAAAACCCTGTATACACCTCTCCACTATTCTTGCTACATGCCACGCCCTTCTCATTCTTCTCGATTTTGCCACCCCAACAATATTCGGTGAGCAGTACAGATCACATGTAGTCTTATCTACTCCCATGTTACTTCGTCCTTCATAGGCCCAAATATCTTCCTTAGCACCCTATGCTTGAACAACCTCAGCCTACGTTTCTACCTCAATGTTGGTGAGAGAAAAAGTTTCACACCCATACAAAACTAGAGGCAAAATTTTAGTTCTGTATATCGTATTCTTTATATTTCTGGATAGCAAACTGGAAGACCAAAGATTCGGCACCGAATGGTAGCAAGCATTCCCTGACTTGCCTACGTTCTTAGTTTCTTCATGAATTGTAATTGTATTTGAAGTCTTTGTTCTTCTGAGATGTTACACAACGTAGATTGGTGGTTAGTTACGGACTTATGGGGGCATCCTGCCAGTACCATCTACAAACTTCAAGCAGTCCAAGAAGAATGCCGGGAACATTGAGGTATGCAGTTATATAGAGACTGGTGTGGGCAGTGAGAACCGATCGCTGGTTCGTACACGAAATGCTGCAGATGGGCAATTCTGCAAATAACGTGTAGCAGTCTTTAAAAACGAAATGAGAATTCGTCTTTAAAACTCTTTGCCGATATTACGTAATGTTCCAGGCTTAAGAGGTGGCAGCAAAGAGAAAATTGTAGGAGCAAAATTCGATTTCCTTGAGTAGAATTTCGTCATCACTCCGGTATAAAATACAGGATATATTGTTGTTTACTTGTAACCAAATATGGGCATCCTCAACTAGAACTCACACCTTCGACAGTAAAGAAATGTTTAAATCCTACACACGAGTGTAGATGGCAGGCAGTAAATGAATTAGGAAGGGTACAGTCATTGAGAAACAGCGAAATCGTCTCACAACAGGCAAACCCAGAAGAGACACGCGTTTTCATTGTAAAACAGTATTGTTAATGTCATACAAATCTGCATTCCTTCTATAGGCATAGGTAGGCTAAAATAGGCACTGATATCAAGGTAGATATTTTAAGCAATATAAAAATCCATCAGTTTTGTTGCTAATACAGTATAGTTCAGTTCAGTTGAGTGGGTATTTACAAACTTGCAAGCTTAAGAGCACAAATGCATATTATAAAACCAGCACATAAACACAAAACAAAAACAGTACAAACGCACAAAAAACACAATAATAATATTAAAAATAATTTGCTAAGTAACATTACACAATTTTAGGGATGTGCCTGCTGACGTCATGTAGAGATAACACTGTAATGCAGAAGCAGTGTGTTTTCCGCGAAGTAGGAAGTGACTTTAGATTAATCTGAGGCCACAGGGTTTTCCTGATTTATGTGCATAATTCCAATTCATAATTCATAATAATGGTACGTATCTCGTGGAGTCATCGTCATTCGACAAACATCTTTTCCTATAACAATGCTACATATCTCGTGGATACATAAAAAACGTCATTCGACAAGCATCTTTCCTCCTAGCAGCAGCAGCGACTCCAGCTGCATTAAATTTCTCTTTCTTTAGCTAAATTGGTCCTTGTCCATCCACCTTTACCCTAGCAGCAGATGTGACGTCATAAAGTAATTGTCAATCAGCAGGGCGTCGCCGCTTATCTCATGCACCCCTCTTTCCGGTTTTCATTCATTCATTATCTCTCCTTTTTGGTAATATTCACCTTTGTGACATCACGTGTTAATGAACAGTGGGACCAGGAAGCAGAACGCCGTCTGTTTTGTAAATAAACGAAACGTCTGGTGTCATGCGCCTAATTGCGTCACGTCGACACGTATAATTTGCAACTTCACGAAATGTTACTAGGGTGACCAAACGAAGAAGGGTAAGGTAGGCTAGATATGTAGCATGAACGGAAAATATAAGATGTGTGTGCAGAACATAGCCGCAAAACCAGAGGAGCATAAATTACTTTATAGACGTAGACATAGAAGGGAGAATATTATTAAAATATATCTTCGCTAATTACAGTAAGAGGTTGTAGTCCGTATACCTTCAACCCGCCGCCACATTTGTAAATTATGTTTATACTATAAAAATTACACAGTAATTTAGGCAGATATTTGTACCACTTATTGTGAGTTGTACACTTGTGGCCCGCGAACCATTCCCAATAAGAATTATGTCCCTTTGTCAGAAAAAAGGATGAACGCCCCTGCTGTGCAATATGTGCAAGACACATGTGTCATATCGGACCCCCCCCCCCCAAATATCTTTCGAACTGTCGCGTCGACCTCCAGCGTATTGCCCTTCTGCCGGAGTATCGAAGTACAGTGTTAGGTACTGATGAATTTGCAGAAGAACTGCCAGTTTCTGATGATTGTTAATTGCCGAACACGTGTGAAACAATGATAATGGTTAGGTTAGGTTAGGTTAGGTTAGGTACTGATGAATATGTAGAAGAACTGCCAGGTTCTGATGATTGTTAATTGTGGGACACGTGTGAAAGTGGTGATAATGGTCTGGGTGACCGGGGAACTGAAGCAGTTTTACCTGACGCCAGACGTCACAATGTGACCGACGCGAAATTTCGGTTGGAACGCATTGATATTTACGTAGAATGTCGAGAAATATTTGTCACAATAAATGAAGCTCAAGACGGTGCTATGCGTCTCACTAAAGTTGTGAATATATTTGAACTTTTTTTAAAGTAAGGACATTGTATAGAAATTTGCGAATTAGGCGAATTGCTAGTCACAACATTTCGAAAATTCTGGTGCTTTATGTTCTTGCAGCACGTGACAACAGCAAAAATTACATACCGTAAGCGTACTGGCAATATTCATGCTGGTGTGTATCTTCACGAAACCAGCTGGTTGCCATGCCCACTTTTGGGTAATATCAGCTTCACATCCAAAGACACATTTTTAAGAACCCCAAAAGCTATTTAAAATCTATCCCTTAATTAGATGATGCACGGTCCAATACGCATAAGATTCCAGACTTTAATGCATATCTGAACATGGCGTTGCAATTGCCGAGCTACTCGGCCTTTGGAAGGGCCGTTTATCTTTCAAATATTGCTCTTTACAGAAATCGTTAACATTTCAAAACTGTACGGACATCAAATTCTCTTTTCCTATGGTTCATCCTAGTTTATACGGGAAAGGAGACAATTGTGACGTCTTACCTTATTTCAAAACATAACTGGTTAGGGTAGCTGCAGTCCTCAAAACACCTGCAGTTCCGGTCCACAAAGTCGTGCTCTGTAGGTGGGTAGCTACTGTCATTCTCTGGCTCTGGCGAAGTTTGTGAAGTTGGGAGCCAAATATGGTGCGGGGTCCGTCGAAACGGAATGGCAATGCCGATGGAAACCAAGAACGAGAAGCTGCATGAAGTCGTGAATATGGCGGTCGTGCGCACTTCACATAGGGCGAGAGAAGAACGTGGGACGATAATCGAACTTACCGTAGAGCATCAAGCAAGGAGGGGAGTGCTTCGTGTGTCGTTAATCATGGTAAGATCGTGGGTGGTGCTGATGAGGAAATGTGGCTACAGGAGAGATCACGAGAAGCAATGTACGTATACCGTAACAGGATCGCGCCTACCTGCAACCACTGCTGCAGTGGACGAGCAATAAGTATTACATATTGTAAGTGTGTGTTTGTAGCCTTTGGTATCCAGCATGCAATGTGCGTGCGCCATATTGTCATCTGTGGCGTGCCCCGCTCTACAAAAATGTTTTCCACATTTTCTCATAAAAGGCAAGATTTTCTAAAAAAATTTCTAAACCTGAAAAGTGTGTTTTGATTTTCTCTACAAATTTGTCTGAAAAATTTTTCATTCTAAGAAGAACGGAGCGAGATGTGATCAAAAGTATATATTGGTCATTATATAAAGTATCCGTTATTCTTGTTGGATTTTAATGAAATTTGAAGTTTCTCGTTAGATTTTCGAAAAATACTCGAATATTAAATTTCTGGAAAATTCGCCCAGTGGAAGCCGAGTTGTTCCATGCGGACAGACATGACGAAGTTCACAGTCGCTTTTCGTATTTTGCGAACGCGCCTAAAAAGCAGAGAAGGTGTAAGGCCGATTTCCAAACGTTCAGAAGTCTGCCTAGTGCCACAATTATCACATATGGGCAAATTACAGGTCTGTCAGGTTATCATCTAAACTGTGGAATTAATTTGGTTGAGTGCTTGTTACTAAGATATTCATTGCAGCATGAAGTATCAGGTTACCACAGTGGTGACAAGACTGTCCGGAGCTAACAGAACGCCATTTATCAAGAACAGTGTCACACAGATAGAAATATACAGCATCAACACTGCTTGAAAAAACACTTGCATTAGTGTCAAGAATGAGACGTTGCGCTTTCGGTTGCTGTATGTCGACGCCTGCAATGGAAGGGAAATTGCTGATATATGTCGGATATTTATTGAGGTAAGGCATTTATTGAGTTCAGATATTTAGTTCAGCAGCGTAATTATTGAGGTAATGTATTTAGTGAGGTAAGGTGTTTATTATTGAGGTAATGTTTCTGTTGAGGTAAGGCATTTATTGAGTTCGGATATTTAGTCCAGCAGCGTAATTATTGAGGTAAGGTGTTTATTATTGAGGTAATGCTTCTGTTGAGGTAAGGCTTTTATTGAGTTCGGATATTTTGTCAAGCAGTGCATTTATTGAGGTAATATATGTTTATTATTGAGGTAAT
>Ga0131853_10013357_pt1 | contig 15049 bp, 13 predicted proteins | sample TergutLab28metaG_FD_92764 | JGI IMG/M metagenome (GOLD analysis project Ga0131853, IMG submission 92764) | Labiotermes labralis P1 segment gut microbial communities from Petit-Saut dam, French Guiana - Lab288 P1 (version 2) (version 2) | ecosystem: Host-associated > Arthropoda: Insects >... | reverse complement strand
TGTGTGTGGTGGGGGTGTGTGTGGTTGTGTGTGTGTGTGGGTGGTGTGTGTGTGGTGTGTGTGGGTGTGTGGTGTGTGTGTGTTTGTTGTGTGTGTGGGTGTGTGGTGTGTGAGTGTGTGTGTTGTGTGTGTGTGTGTCGTTTATGTTAGTGTGTGTGAGTGTGTGTGTGTGATGTGTGTGGTGTGTGTGCGTGTTTATGTGGTGTGTGTGTGTGTTTGTGTGTGTGGTGTTTGTGTGTGTGGGTGGTGTGTGTGAGTGTGTGTGTTTGTGTAATGTGTGTACTGTGTGTATGTGGTGTGTCTGTGTGTCTGTGTGGTGTGTGTGTGTGTTTGTGTTGTGTGTGTGTTTGTGGTGTGTTTTTGCGTGTTTGTGATATGTGTGTGTATGGTGTGTATGTGTGTGTGTTGTGTGTGTGTTTTTGGGCTGTGTGTGTGTGGGTATGTGTGTGTTTGTGTTGGGTGTGATTTTGTGTGTGTGTGTGTGTGGTATGTGTGTGGTGTGTGTATGGTGTGTGTGTGGTGTGTGTGTGGTGTGTGTGTGTGTGTGGTATGGGTGTGTGGTGTGTGTGTGAGTGTGTGTGTGTGTGGTGTGTGTGTTTGTGGTGTGTGTGTTTGTGGTGTGTGTGTGTTTGTGTGTTTGTGGTCGGTGTGAGTTTGTGTGTGTGTGTGTGTGTGTGGTGTGTGTTTATGTTTTGTGTGTGTATTTGTGTGTGTGGTGTGTGTGTGTGTGTGGTGAGTGTCTGTGTTTGTGGTGCGTTTGTGTGGTGTGTGTATGTGTGTTGTTTATGTGTATGGTGTGTGTGTGTGCTGTGTGTGTGTGGTGTTTGTGAGTGTGTGTGGGTTTTTGTGTGGTGTGGGTGTGTGAATATGTATGTGGTGTGTGTGTGTGTTTGTGGTGTGTGTGTGTATTGTGTGAATGTGTGTGGTGTGTATATGTGATGTGTGTGTGGGTGTGTTTGTGTTGGGTGGGTGTTTGTGTGTGTGTGTATGTGTGTGTGGTGTATATGTGTATGGCGTGTGTGTTTGTGTGTGTTGTGTGTGTGTGGTTGTGTATGGTGCGTGTGTGTTTGTGTTGTTTGGTGTGTGTGTATGTGTGGGGGGGGGTGTATGTAAAAATTCTTAAAAATTAAAGAGAAAATCCGATCTTAAAGTTTTTACAATAACGTTACTTTCAATATCCTCATTACTTTTATTGATAACCTGTAGGCATATTCGACAGTTCTGTTTGCAGGATACAATCCGACAAATGGAAAACTTTGCCACTGACACGAATCGTGAAAATAGGTTTAATTTAGCGTGCACTTCAGGGAGGGTAGGGGTTGTGGGGGATGTTCAAGGGTCGTCATCTACTTGAACTGTTTAATTTCCATTTAATTTTCTTTGTTTGTTGTTCAGTTCGCTGGTAATTGGATTGAAATTTTACTCTCGTAAAGGGCCAAATGATTACATAGGTAGAATTTTGGTTTTAATGCTATACTACGCCCTAAACTAAGTGTGTGCGAAACTTAATAAACAGGATCCACAGCCGATATGCCATATTATATTTAATTTTTTATTAACTATCATATTCTTATAATAAAACCAACTAGATGCACTAATTTCTCAAATTTATTTTTCAAATAAAACTCTACATGTTTCGGACAGTTCCTCCCCCCATCATCAAGAGTTTTTCACTGTACACACAGCAATATATGTCATATTTCTTTTGCTGACAGCTTGTAAACAGGATCAGGACGGAATTGCAGTTCCGTCCTGATCCTGCTCGCAAGCTGTAATGTAAACTGTATGACATATGCCATTGCTATGTGTACAGTGAAAAACTCGTGATGTTGGACAGAGGAACTGTCCGAAACATGTAGAGTTTTATTCCAAAAATAAATTTGAAAAATTAGTGCATCTGCTTGGTTTTATTATAAGAGTTGCAACAGAACATGACATGAACCAAGGGTCTACACTGGAATGAGAAGAAAACCAACTGGATGCACTAATTTCTCAAATTTATTTTTGGAATAAAACTAATCATGTTTCGGACAGTTCCTCTGTCCATCATCAGGAGTTTTTTACTGTACTCACAGCAAACCTGTATGACATATACCATTGCTGTGTGTACAGTGAAAAACTCCTGATGATGTACAGAGGAACTGTCCGAAACATGTAAAGTTTTATTCCAAAAATAAATTTGAGAAATTAACGCATTTCGTTGGTTTTATTATAAGAATTTTTCACGATGCACGGTCACCTGAATATCAAATTCTTTATTAACTGTTGAATCAGAGGACAACATGATCTAAAATACATACATAATGTCGTTGAAATAACACGATGTGTTGTACTGAAATAATATTATTGTGTTACATTTTGTACCTTCATTTCAAACACCAGTGTAACTGCAAAAACCACAAACTCAGCGCGTCATCCTCCGGTGTTGATGAATCTAATTATTTAGTACAAAATCCGCAAAACACAAAACTCAGTACAAGAATATCATATATTCGATGTAGTTACAATGCAATATGTTTCGGCCATTCCACTTGGCCATTATCACTTAGTGATATAAAACATATAGAGAAATTAATCATTCCTTTATGTGTTTATGTGCCGATTCCAGTGGCCGCGCGGCGTACATTTGCGGCCGCTCGCCTTGTGAAATTGCTGGTTCGAACCCGCTCCGGGTGCATGGATGTTAGTTGCGTGAATATTGTGTTGTCAGGTAGGGGTCTCTGCTAAGGGCAGATCACTCGTTCAGAGGACTCGTACCCACTGTGTAAGTCACTGCGTGTGATCTATAAACCTCAAGAATAGGGGGGGGGGGGACATGGCCAGCGGTGGGTCACAACGCCACAAAAAAAATGTTTATATCTCTTTTTGGCCAACTGCATGGCCCATAGCATCCTGCAGCATAAATATAATTAATATGACATTATTCTTCTAAGTGCTGTGTTATTTGGTTTATATACTTGGAAATTATCAAATCTGTATTAGTGTGGGGGCACCTCATGTACTTCCAGGCTTGTCTCCAGGGACGTGCAAGTGGGTCCAACGTACCCTCTACAAATTTGGATGCATCCACTAGGAAATATCAAAGACCAACTTGCTGATCAGCGCATTAAACTCGCGACACACCCTATTGCAACCACGTGTTGCCACTGTTAACCTGTCGTAGTTAGAAAAAACTAATTTTAAAAAAACGAATGTATATGGAAGATGTTTTGGGCGCGTTATTTATTTAAATTGTTGGTTTTGTGGTCACGACAAAAGGACATTATACGAATATGCATACATACTACATATCCACAGTGAATGTATAATACAGCATTACAGACAGTTCGGATTCTTGGTCTTGGTGTCTTATGATTGTTTCGGTTCTTTTACCTGTTTTTAAATGCTCTTTGTAATCTTTACTTGTATTCTTCTAGTCAGCATGGATATATTTATTCTGAAATTTTGACGTTTAGTTGATCGTGCATCTCAGTATAGTTATCTCAGTACTTAACCAACTTGATTCACAAAGTTTTTGTTTTACAATAAGTTTATTTCATGTCTCTACATGTTTCGAGCACATGTGCTCGAAACATGTAGAGATAAATATTTATTCTGGTCTTTATTTGTGTTCTTTAGATTATGTTCGTAAGTTGTTGTTGTTACACTTGCATTGATTTCCATTGAATTTCGTTATTTTTAATGTAGGTGTTACTGTTACTGTTACATTTACTCTTACTCTTACTGTTTTTTTGCGTTTAGGTTGGTTTGGTAATTGTTTATCTCAACAGTTTAAGTAAAATATTGGTTTGTGGTGCCGATGATATAATTTGTATTTTCGATTTTTGTATATGTCTATTTGTTTTGTTAGATTTGTTTCTTATTTCTTTTTTGTTGGTTCTGTCGTTTTTGGGGTGTACATTTAATTATGAGTGACTTGGTTTATTTTTTTGATTGGAACATTATTACGTTGAACGGTAGATCTGTTATTATGACTGTCTTGTGTTGACAGGATGTCTTTGTTATTTATAGGATCGGTTTTTATTATTCTTAGGTTATTCTGTATAGTGACGATTACATGTTCGGAGATTTGAGCATTTTCCGGTTATGAATACGTAATTAAACACAGGCACGTTACGCACTCGCAATGTAAGACACCACACCCACTATGTTCATGGTCTCGCTACTGGCCTGAGTACGTCTATATGCCTATTTGATATAGCACACGTTTCGGTAGCAGAATTCCCCCCCCCCCCATGTAACTGATTATCGTAGCAACAGAGTTCATTGCCTTGACTTATGAAAACCAAAGGCCAAAAGGAATGGGAGAGTACCTTACAAGAAACAAGATTAGTAACAACACTCACTTGTAACTCGGCGCAGTCATTCGGTCACACAAAGGCGCCATACGGCAATTGCCAGCGTCACAACATATCAGACATAAGACTTCAGACCCACTTAGCCATTTTAGTGGTCAGTAGGAGACCGGCAGTTCAGTCGGTAAAGGGGCTGGCCACGGTTGTTTTTCAGGTTGAAGCACAGGACGTGAGCCGCGTTTGCTCAGCGAGTCGAGTGGTTGAATATAGGCTGGATGTACCACGTATGAATGTAAGACACGATCAAGGGTAGCTCAGTTTGTTACGTATCTCTCGTGGACCGGAGTCTGAATCCTGGCAAGGGTAATTTTAATTTACCCACACCGCCAAGATGGCCTTTCGACCCATCCGATTCCCTGTCCAATTAATACCGGGGGCCCATTTCTCCGGCGTTAGGTCGAGGGTGTGGATCTGAAAACTAACCTCCGTCTAGTACATAGGCTAGGAGAGCTTGGAGCTAGAAGGTGTGTCATTATCTTCACTGGGTGGTGTTCAAACAAGCACGCAATTCGCTGTACACCTACTGCTTGTAGCAATACACTGACGTCTTTAAGTAATATAATGACGTCATTAAGTCATATAGTGCCGTCATTAGTATATTGATGTCCTTAAGTAATATACTGACGTCATTAAGCAATACACTGACGCCATTAAGTAATATGGTGACGTCATTACTTAACATAGTGACGTCATTAGGTAATATAGTGACGTTATTAAGTAATATATTGACGTCATTAAGCCATATAGTGCCGTCATTAGTAAAATGATGCCTTTAAGTAATACACTGACTCCATTAAGTACCACAATGACGTCATTAAGTAATACAGTGACGTCATTAATTTACTGATATCATTAAGTACTATAGTTACGCCATTAAGTAATATACTGACGTCGTTAAGTAATATAGTGACTTCATTAAGTAATATACTGATGTCTTCAAGTAATATGACGTCATTAGTAATATACTGACGTAATTGATATACTGACGCCATTAAGTAATATAGTGACGCCATGAAGTAAGATGCTGACGTCATTAATATAATGACGCCATTATAATACTGGTGTCATTAGGATAGTGACATCATTCTCTAATGTTCAGACGTAAAATAAAAGACGGTCGTGTCGTGATCACCAAATGCATTCTATTATTGAAAAAGGATAGAGCATTGCGTCATTTACGGAACATTGCATTCATATGTACGTCTGAACCGGTGTGCACGAACTGCACGGTGAACCGGTGCGGACCGGCTATAGCACATCTTTGAAAACCGAACCGGTGTCAAACGGCTACAGCACCTTCCTGCACACCCTTACCCAAACACACCCTCCGAGATCACACGCCAATTGATAGGGGAGGGTTTAATACGTATGAGCTACAGCGGAAGGATTGGACATGTGAATCGAACAAATGCGAACAACAGCGTCATTGGCAATGTTGCTGTTTAGTGAAATGAGCGACATTCATTGTGTTTTTTACGTACACAAACTATTCTGTAGGTAAAGTGGATTGTGCTCTTCACTACTTGGGTCGCTCAGTGCAGCAACTCTGTACAGTATATCTGGCAGTACCACGGCTAATCTCACCGACAGCGGTACAACAAAATTGCGTATAGATTGCGCTAAATACATTCCACCAAAAAATTCTTCTTCTAAATTAGCACATTTAATTCGGAAAGCATATAAATCCGACGTTTCTACGTATTAACGAAACTATTCCATGGAGCAAAATCCTTCTTCGAAGTAAGTAAATCATCAGTTAGTGAAGAACTTCCCCGCGTTTTACGTAACCGGGGAAATCATTACTGCGCTCGCTCATCCATAATCTCAGCTCAAATAACCGGTCGAAATATGAACAAATATATATTCTGTGATAGGTATTACTGTTAATTGGTGTAATAAATATATAACAACGTTAACATTCCTACAGTTAACTATGACGGAGGGTTACCATATTGTGAAAGACTACTAAAATAATTTCACCATATTTGTCCATCGTCACACGTCTGTTAATTCATGCCATATTCCACAAGACATTACAGTTCATCGCTTCACACTATAAGTTCCACGGACCAGAGCCCTTACTGACAAATATTTCAAAGCCTAGCGGTATCTTTACGTACCACCAGACTTAACATTCAAAAATTCTATATGATGCTCGCTTTGTGTTGCCTGTTTTGTAAGAATCTCAGAACAGACAGCGACTTTTGCTTTATACATCATTAAAGGATTGGTTTATATAACCGCGGTGGATAGTGTTTACAGCGCGGTACGGACTGATTCCTTATATAAAGCAGATTAAGTTTCGTCTTTTAAAGGCTAACAGTTCCTTAGCTAGGCAGGATATTCCGTACATTTTACATTACACGAACAATTTGCACGCATTTCGACGAAACGTCTGAGTTAAGAAACTCTACGTTGTTTAAAACCAGGTCCTGTGGGAAATTGCGTTCTGTCGTGAAGCAAACAGCGGCAGGCGTTCTTGACATAGTTCGGCTTGCGTGAATAGAGACAGGCTGCATTAGTACGAACAAACATAATTTTGTTATTTACATTAAAAGTGCTGCCGTTCCAATGACAAACAAGAAGCAGTTACCTTTTTAAAATAAAAAATATTACTCCTTCCAGTAATCAATAAAATCCCCACTTCTTGTTTAATTCAAAGTTTCATACACTTTTTCACAATATGCAACCAACAGTCCCTATCCTAAGCCACATAAATGTACACTATACACTTCCGATCAAATTATTTAGATATTGTGGATTAGAAACCAACTATATATCACTTTTGTGTTATCCTTTATTTCTCCTTTACAAGTTGCTCAACATGTTTCAGGCAACCATGTGTCCATCTTCAGGAGCTGACGAGCAGGTAGTGTGTCCATTCAGGAGTTCGTGCTCAATGGACACACTACCTGCTAACCGGTTCTGACAGCCTTCCTGCAGCCACGGCACAATACCAACACGTGGCGATAACACTACGCAGCCGTCAGCTCCTGAAGATGGATACATGGTTGCCCGAAACATGTTGAGCAACTTGTAAAGGAGAAATAAAGGATAACACAAAGTGACATCTAGTTGGTTTCTTATCCACACTGAATTACGATGCACGGTCAACCACACATCAGATTTAACACTACGCAGTAGTCAACTCCTGAAGATGGGCACATGGTTGTCCGAAACATGTTGAGCAACTTGCAAATGATAAATAAAGGGTATCACAAAAGTGACATCTAGTTGGTTTCTTATCCACACTGAATTACGATGCACGGTCAACCACACATCAGATTTAACACTACGCAGTCGTCAGCTCCTGAAGATGGGCACATGGTTGTCCGAAACATGTTGAGCAACTTGTAAAGGAGAAATAAAAGATAACACAAAAGTGACATCTAGTTGGTTTCTTATCCACACTGAATTACGATGCACGGTCAACCACACATCAGATTTATTTAGATAGATTTTAATATTATCCTCCCATCTCTTCCCACGTCAAGTGATCTATTCCATTATAAGTTTACTGAACACATGCCCCTATTCCTTTCTCATCTTCTCCTCTATCAATAACCCTAAATCATTTCCCCCTAACACTGCCTACAGAACATCGAATACTGTACAAAATTTATTACATAATGAAATTTGAATAAGACAGCCACTGTTTCGCTTCTGACGTAGAATTGATGTGACTTCTCTGCAGACAAACATATTCCAGTTGAGAAATAAACATACTGGAGAGATAGAGGGTGGGTTTTCCTTCTAGTGACGATCTGCTTTGTCCTCCATTACAGCCTCGTAATCAAAATGGATTGGGTCAGAACAGAAACTTCGGCCAACTTTATTGAATTATCCTTAGCTGTGGTCGTCAGCATTCATAAAATGCTGAGACGCGCGACATTATTCAATAAATTGAACGCCTTCTGTTTAGATTAGTATTCGAATTGCCTTTCAAAATTCAACGGGAAATTGTTTACTGTTTACATCAAAGTGTTTACTGTTTACAACACTTCTTTTTCCTTTATCCGCCCCCAAAGGATATTCGCGGTATTCATTTCTGTTAAAGGCTGAGTCAACCCCAGGTTCACAGTGCGGCCGGAAAGGTTAAATACCAAAGACCCAAGCGTGAATCGAAGCTTGTACTGTACCACAATTAACTGCGCCACCGCGTATCCCCCCCGTACAATGGCGTTGCACAAAGGGTGCCTACGAACTACGTTACTGTAGTCTGTGTGTTTAAAAACAGGAAAACGGACAAAGTGCGTTCAATTAATGCAAACGACCAATTGTCACAGTGCGAGTTATGGAAGCACACTAGAGCTGACCTCGAAAATTAGATGGAGATTACTTATGTAAAAAGGACCAACAAAATGCAAAATTTTTATATTAATATTTTAACCCCTATCCTGCCAACGTGGAAAATATGGTGAGCTCCTAATAATGCCAGCAGATGGCAGATGGGATTTAACTAGGCGTTTATAAGGTTAATTGGATTATGGTGTCTTCGACATTTTTGACATTCAGATGACTAAATAGTGATATGTTCTTATAATAAAACCAACTAGATGCACTAATTTCTCAAATTATTTTTGGAACAAAACTCTACATGTTTCGGACAGTTCCTGTGTCCGTCATCAGGAGTTTTTCACTGTACACACAGCAATGGTATATGTCATATTGAAATTTCACAAATGGGTAAAATTACTGTTGCATACACGTGTACATTGTAGTTAAAATTGTAAAACTTGTAGATAAAATTCTATGTTATACAAGAAGTTAAAATACTAAAATATTGCAGAACATGCAATAGGTTCTTCGGCATGTTTCGAAAATCCAAGTGTTCATCCTCAAGAAGACATAGTCAAACAGTTTTACGGTATCTCTTTTATGCTTCCTTATAACCAGTCTAGTCGATGGCAGGATGTGGTTATATGGATGCATAATAGAAATACCATAAAACTGCTTGTATGAGTCTCCTTGAGGATGAACACTTGGATGTTCCAAACCTGTCGAAGACACTATAATTAAATTAGTGTAAATATTGCGCATTTTGTTGTGCCATATTACACAGGTATATCACAATACACGGTACAAAAAATGTAAAGTATGGAGATAACTGTTAGCTCCATGAACTGGCCGCTTTAACCCGCAAAGAACAGGAAGTTGTGTGGGTCCAGGAGCCGGTCGGGACGTATGAGAGGAAAGAATCATCTCGGAAACTTTCTGGGCATCGAACTGGACATAGTTCAGCCCACAGCCTACTCATTAAGCCGACTATGCTCTCTCGGCTCTAGTAAGAAAATGGCGCGACATTTTTAAAGGTACATTCTCGGTTTATACACGGAGAATCGTACACAAATTCCAGAATATTACGTACTTGAAACTGTTCCAGCATCTTGCTAGATTCCACACAAAAGTCCCGCCATGCTTTAAGGGAAAAGTTGATATCAGTAGTAAAGTGGTGAGAAGTGAAGGGCTGGGGTGTTAGCGTGAGTACAGTATGTGTGGGGAAAAATACTGGAAACTGTATACAGTACTGCCTTGGTGTTGTTTCCCGTTTGTATTAGTTGTATTGTAAGATGTCTTTGTGTATTGTTGTTAGTTGTCTTGTGTGCTTTGTTGTGGTTGTCTTGTGCGTATTGTTGTGGTTGTCTCGTGTGTATTGTTGTCATCCAGTGTGTTCATGTGTATTTGTTGTACTGTGTGTGTGTATCGCTGTTTTTACTTTAGACGCCGGACTGCTGGCTAGAAGTCAGTATTCGGAAGGTCCTGCGACCGGCCACCTCGACACAGGTTTTTCTTGGTTTCTGTGTGTCTATAAGCAAATGCTGAGATGGTTCCCAAGATTCCAAGTTGCCACTACATTCTTCTCATGTAGCCCTCCCGACTTAAATTTATTAGTAACCAGTTTCATATTTTGTATACATGTAAAATAACCACTGCCACCGGGTAACAACCCAATTGCAGTAAATAATAATAATAATAATTATTATTATTATTATTATATATCAAAATATACGAGACTAGAAAAGCCACCTCAAGTAGGACAACAGTTGTTACATATCTCACACAACAGCAGGGAAATAATAAAGCACTTTTCAAAAGTATAGATGAATGTTTTATCAATTACTCGGTGGTGGACAAACTTACATACATCATTCACTGCAAACAGAACGTCAAAGCCATCTGGACACATTGTGTTCCAGATCCGACCTACTACAACACAAAACCATGACCTACTTTATGCAGCCATGTACACGCCTCCCCTTCACTGTCCACTAATGCCATCTATCCGCTGTCATGAAAAAACACCACAATCGTAAATTCGATGCGTTTAATAACTCTCTCTCTCTCTCTAGCTCTCGAAATGTGGAAAGGGCAATGTCACAAACGTATTGACCGGAAACAGCGCAACCGTTTAAAAGGGGAGATCATATGGAATTGATGTGGACACAAAAGGTGAATGAATAACAGTGGGTAATTTGCTGGTGATTCAAACAAACCAGTGAGACGCACCTGCATTATGTCGTAAATGTGGGTTGACATAAATTCTGTATTGGTGTCATCTGCATTCAAGTGTATATCTAATCGTTCAAAGGTGTAGGACAGGGGTTCACTAATCCTGGCCGCCAGGTCACCCAGGCGAATAATCGTTCATAGGTATGGGGCATGGGTGCACAAATCCTGGTCGCCAGGTTACCCAGGCGAATAATCGTTCATAGGTATGGGGCATGGGTGCACAAATCCTGGTCGCCAGGTCGCCCAGGCGAATAATTTTTGTACCGTGGAACCTAATATTTGTAGGCTCTCATGTGGAACTTCCAGGATGCACCCATTGTGGCACCTAGAATTTTAATTTGGCTCATACATTTTTGAAAAATTTGTGTAACACAGCTTTAGGACTTCACAAACTGCAGTACTGTTCAATAAATAAACACACTGTCACCGTCCGACACAATTGTGTACCTTAATAGCTATACTATCGTTGCATTTATGAACAATTTAATATATAATTCCAAAATATGCACGTGTACCGAAATGTAAACCTTCAAATATAATCCAAATGTTTCGATCTTCTTCAGATCTTCTTCAGGGAGTTTTGCATTCAACATGCATATATGAAACACAGATTAGTTTATTGAACAGATTAACATTTTCTTGGTCCTCGCAAATGCAGATACCATAGAATTCTTTAGCACAAGTTGTGTACAAACATTAAGATATACAGAACTCTAATTTTGCCTGTTGTTTTGTACGGGTGTGAATCCTGGTCGCCCACACAGAGGTAAGAACGTAGGCTAAGGGTGTATGAGAATATGGTGTTGAGTAAGATATTTGGGCCTAAGAGGGACGATGTAACAGGGAATGGAGAAAAATACAATATGAAGAGCTTAATGACCTGTACACCTCGCCCAATATTTTTCGCTTGATCATATAGAGAAGAAAGTGTTGGGAGTGGCACGTAGCACGTATGGGGGAGAGGAGAAGAGTATATAGGGTTTCGGTGGGGAAACCTTGAAAGAAAGAGACCACTTGGAAGACCAAGGCGTGGATGGGATGATAATATTAAGATGCATCTTCAGGAAGTGAGATGTGGGGGAATGGACTGGATCGAGCTGGCTCAGGATAGGGACAGGTGGCTGGCACTTATGAATGCGTTGATGAAATTCTGGTTCCATAAAATGGGGGGAATTTCTTGACTGGCTGAGAACCGGTTAGCTTCTCAAGAAGGACTCTGCTTCATGGAGTAAGTAAGTAAGTAAGTAAGTAAGTAAGTGTGCATCACTGGGCATGTTCATGTATATGTCGGCATGTATAAACATTTAAAATTAGGGTAAAAGCGATATATATATATATATATATAGAGAGAGAGAGACTTTTCCCCTCATTTTAATTTTTCCTATAAAGAGCTCTAAATATTTAGAAGAATATATGGTCCTAAATATGAAAACGGGGAATGGAAAAGTTGGACGAATCGAGAACTAGAAGAGATGAGTAACGGAGAAAATATATTAAAATGGATAAAAGGACAAAGGATAAGCTGGTTAGGTCACCTAGAGAGAATGGAGGAGGATAGGATGCCCAAAAAAGATCTTCACTCAAGAACTGAAAGGGACGAGAAGAAGGGGAAGACCCAGGAAAAGATGGAAATGGGAAATAGAACGAGATCTTCAAGTGTTGGGAGTAAGAAGATGGAGAGAGTTGGTGGCAGATAGGAAAAAAAATGGAAGGACATTGTTCGACAGGCCAAAGCCCACAGTGGGCTCTAGTACCAATACAAGAAGAAGAAGAAGAAGAAGAAGAAGAGGAAGACATAAAGAGCCCGATGAAGTTCCAACCGGACCGAAATATGCAGCTTACAATGAAAATACGCAGTTGTGTTCCACAACGCGATGTCCCCCGTCAGATTTATCTATTGTCTTCCGAAACGCCGGGAAACTTTCACCCAACGACGCAGCGTCACAACTAGACAAAGTCGAAACATCGTAAGGCGGTAGCGTTCATCGCTTCAGTTTATGAACGTTACACACAGGAAGGCGCACTCTCGGTGCATGAGGTGTGCGCCGGCGTCTAAGTTTTTCTCTCCCACATAATCTGCGGACATAATCCACAGCCATAAATTACTGGGTTTAGAGCGTTCGTGTTCCAGCGTCACGCTAAGCTCTTACTGTCACGCTGTCTTCTGAGTCAGTTTTACGTCCAGAGAAACCTCTTTTTTTTTTAATCCGTCTAAAACTCCGAAATCTTACAAGCTACAAAAACAACTTTTTGAATGGTTGAAATAAAGACGTGACTGTCTTTGTCTACATCCACCAAATGATCTTCTCCTCTCTCTACAAAAAGCAGTGCAGGATATGTGGTGTATCCTGAGGTGCATCTATGGGAATCCTATTTTCAGGGAAGTAAATTCCACCAAGATTGGTTGTTAACGGAGATGAAAAACAAAAGAAGAAAATATAACTAGTGACTATATTGGTTATAGGGTTGAAGGTAGATTTTCAGCTCTGTTCTCCCCCCCCCCAAAAAAAATCTCCCAATCTCTTAAAAGTGATGTAATGACATTGAAAATTGTCCGGTGAGATCTAATAAACGGCCTTTTCCCATCATACATGAAAGTACTCACAATTAGATCAACATGAAGTGGTTACGACATCAGCAAACACTATAAAGCAATTTATACTCCCCGTGTACTTCATAAGTAACATTAACTTAAATGCGACACAGAACGACTCATTATATTTTAATGTGTCATGCATAATTCTTCACGTTTCGATTTATATAAACCAGCCTGAAATGAGGAATAATTTGAGGGTTATTAATATTTTAGAAACTTTGAGTTCTGCCCACACAGTGTATTTTTGTGTTTTGTACGTATACAGATTATTTACCTACCCAACATTAATATATGGGTGTCTACAAACGAGAAGAAAGGCGTGCACCATACATTGGCGCAACAGCCCCCCCAGTGGGCCAGGACCTCCTCATTATCGAGGCTTCATGATCATACTCAGACACACCAGGGCCGATAGAACTCCTCTGGACGAGTGATCAGCACGTCGCAGAGACCTCTACCTGACCAACACACAACACTCACAACAGACAGACATCAATGCAACCGGCAGGATTCGAACTCACAACCCCAGCTACAGAGTTGCCGCAGACCCGTGCGTTAGACCGCGCGGCCTCTCGGATCGGAAACGCGTTTACTGCGCGGTACGATATAAACCTTTAAATCTATTTCTAGTTAATTAGACTTTAAAGGGCTAATTAAGGACTTTAAGTAACATAACTCTGTTGCGCTTTAATAAGCATAAATAAAAGGTAAAGGTAAAGGTGCACCATTGTACAGGCACTGAGGCTCTGTACAGGCCGTGCGGCCCATAGGGGGAGTAGAGGTATAGCTGTACTGTACAGGCACTGAGGCTCTGTACAGGCCGTGCGGCCCATAGGGGGGTAGAGGTATAGCTGTACTGTACAGGCACTGAGGCTCTGTGGAGGCCGTGCGGCCCATAGGGGGGTAGAGATATAGCTGTACTGTACAGGCACTGAGGCTCTGTAAAGGCCGTGCGGCCCATAGGGGGGTAGAGGTATAGCTGTACTGTACAGGCACTGAGGGGAGTAGAGATATAGCTGTACTGTACAGGCACTGAGGCTCTGTACAGGCCGTACGGCCCATAGGGGAGTAGAGGTATAGCTGTACTGTACAGGCACTGAGGCTCTGTACAGGCCGTGCGGCCCATAGGGGGGTAGAGATATAGCTGTACTGTACAGGCACTGAGGCTCTGTGCAGGCCGTACGGCCCATAGGGGGGTAGAGATATAGCTGTACTGTACAGGCACTGAGGCTCTGTGCAGGCCGTGCGGCCCATAGGGGGGTAGAGATATAGCTGTACTGTACAGGCACTGAGGCTCTGTACAGGCCGTGCGGCCCATAGGGGGGTAGAGATATAGCTGTACTGTACAGGCACTGAGGCGCTGTACAGGCCGTAGGCCAATAGGGGGAGTAGAGATATAGCTGTACTGTACAGGCACTGAGGCACTGTACAGGCCGTACGGCCCATAGGGGGGTAGAGGTATAGCTGTACTGTACAGGCACTGAGGCACTGTACAGGCCGTACGGCCAATAGGGGGAGTAGAGATATAGCTGTACTGTACAGGCACTGAGGCACTGTACAGGCCGTACGGCCCATAGGGGGAGTAGAG
>Ga0131853_10013355_pt1:0-12500 | contig 15050 bp, 8 predicted proteins | sample TergutLab28metaG_FD_92764 | JGI IMG/M metagenome (GOLD analysis project Ga0131853, IMG submission 92764) | Labiotermes labralis P1 segment gut microbial communities from Petit-Saut dam, French Guiana - Lab288 P1 (version 2) (version 2) | ecosystem: Host-associated > Arthropoda: Insects >... | reverse complement strand
ACCACTCACATCATCGGGACGACGTAACTGCGCCTCATGGGCGTCCCAACCTCAGAAGTCGGTTACACTCCTGCCATGCCCAGAAGGGAGGACCACGAAATCCACAAGGACATGTGGATAATAACTTTACTGTACATAAAGTTTACTGCTCTTTTTTTTTTAGCCTGACCATTTGTTCTTCGGGGAAGATGACGTTTTGAGGCTTTCGAAGAGTGGAAAATAATACTCGTACATCGAATTTAAGACACACCCCAGTTTTCAGTTCGGAAAACTGTGAAAAAAGTGCATCTTAAATTCGAATTAATACAGGTTGTTAGCCGTTTGTATTATTTCTAATTATATTCAGTTTATATAAAAGGTTACAGTTTGGCGCTTCAAGACAGGCCACCACCACTTCCTTCGTAAACCTCTCCCCACCCTCTTAATAGCTGTAGCAACAAGATCTGGGGTTTCCACTCCTAGAACAGTACATCCGGAATAGCGTAGTAGTCACATAAACGAAATTGGGGGCTTGAGGACCAAGGAATCTTGGGTTTCATTCCAGGTGGGAGAAAGATATATTTCCATTTTGACAGCGTTCTGATCCGCTTTGGAGCCGACCCAGCTTCCTAGCCGACACATTCCGAGGGAAAAATGGCTTGGGGCTGTACCTGGCCATCCACATTATCTAGCGCCGCATTCCAGAATACATGGAGCAAGACATCTACTCGTCCATACGCCTTTATGGTGTGGTTGCTGAATTAAGCAAAGAAATGACTTAGGATTGTCTTATACGTTGTGATGTATCGTGTGGGCAGACGGAGGCTAAGCTGTCTAAGCACATAGCGTGCCTCAGAAACTTGCTGCTCACTGGTTCAAAGTTTTCGACCGTTTACAGCTAAGCAGTGGTGCTTTTGTCTGTAAGTGGCATGTACTTGTTACGACCCTTAAAAGACATGGAAGTAACATTTATAAGTTAGAAAGTAACCGCGTAGAAATACAGAGTAAATTACTGATATAATATTAATAATTGTCCAATAAGATGCAACACAAAGCAGTCTACTTATTATTCTGCAAGTTCACTCTACATGTTCCGAGTGTCAACCACACCCATCATCAGGGGTACACAAAACTGTAACTACATCCTCCGGTACTGTGCAGCTACCTCCCTCCAATGTGGCCAACTTGGCCACGTTGGAGGGAGGTAGCTGCACAAAAAATATGACCAGTACAGGAGGCTGTAGTTACAGTTTTGTGTACTCCTAATGGTAGGTGTGGTTGACACATGTAGAGTGAACTTGCAGAATAATAAATAGACTGCTTTGTATTGCATCTCGTTGGACAATTATTGATATAGATTAGCGATGCACGGAACCATAAACATAAAATATTGACATAAATTACATAAATGTAATATAAACTATTTAAGTAACACACCAACAAATGCACATACATAGTCTTTAATAGTCTAAAATTTACATTAAAACATCAAAACACATTTGTTGGTGTGTTACTTAAATAAACTACAAAATGCACGGTACAACGATAAAGATAGTGTAAACTATATACATTGACGTAAACTGTAAGAGGTTAACATACTCAATTTCCGTATAACTGTTTACACATTCTTATATTTTTTTTATCAAACCTGGGTGATGCCGTATCAGGCCGAAACACGTTGTTTAATTAACATTGGGAATAAACAATATTTGTGTTTTACTGGATTTACCGCGATTATTATTATCCATAACAAACGGCGAGGATATGGTGGATATTCTTGACCGCGGGCTCAGCAAAACAATGGGTGAGAAAGAGGGAGCAGACCAATGTAGCACAGTTCAGGCCCAACTGCTGTAAACATTCTGCATAGATGGCAGCTGCGTACACTAGTAGCAGATATTCGGTACGCAGCTAATGGTATTGGGTTCGCGAGGTCAACAGTGCAGTGTTACTGTTTTAAGCTTAACCGCAAGAACGAACAAAGCCCACAGGGTGAGATGGGTGAAATATTTTAATATTTTAGTGAGTTAACATCCCCATCGTTATCCAGAAACTTCCGCTAAAAATTCTACCTTGACCTGTTATCTGTTCCTGTCTGAAAGTGCATATTGACGCTATCTATGATCATTCCTTGAAACTAAATATGATCGGGTTTAACTGTTCTATGAAGTTTCAATTGTCGCCGCTGTGATGCGCGACGTGACAAGGAATGTTGTCAGACGGCTGCTAATTGTAGCAGTCAAGTCCAAGTATGAATCGCTGCATGGTGTCCGTCTTCAGAATCTAATATTTGCTTAGCTAGTTGCTGTTGTAACCAGAGGTCACTAGCTTGCCTACAAGACCCTGTCAACGTTCTCTGTCTTCAGCCAGATATATTCATTACACATCGACATGTCTGTTACAGTTTTTGTGTTATTCATACTGCGCATGTTCTTACAAGCAATGTATCATCCAGACAAATGCACTCCGTGACACACCATTTATAATACACATAAACTAGAACATGTTTCGGCATTCCGAGGTGCCATCCTCAGGGGGACATTATAACATGGAAGAACGGAGCAAATACTGGCAAGATGGTTTGTACGCCTTTGTTATAATTATTCCCTGAGGACGGCACCTATGTATCGAAACATGTAGGAGTTGACATAAATCATAAATTGTGTGTCACAGAGTGCATTTGTTGGGTGATATATTTACAGGGGTGCTGATAAGTCCTTAGCCCGAACAGGAAGAAAACAAGCCATATCCCCGTATTTTATGGAAATTGGAGGTTCATTACCACATTCACAAGAGTACACCATCTGTCCCTACCCTAGCCAAATCAATCCATTCCTCAGCCAATCACACTTTTGACAGGCGCAGCTTGTTTCCTTCCTGGTCGGGCTAAGGACTTATCAGCACCCCGGTATGTTCTACACAGATTTTAATATAGACCACTTGGAAGACCCAGACGTAGATGGGAGAATAATATTAAGATGGAGCTTCAGGAAGTAGGATGTGGGGGTATGGACTGGATCGAGCTGGCTCAGGATAGGGACAGCTGGCGGGCACTTGTAAATGCGGTAATGAACCTTCGGGTTCTATAAAATGCGGGGAATTTCTTGATTAGCTGAAAACTGTTAGCTTCTTAGGAAAGACTGTGTTGCATGGAGTAAGTAAGTAAGTAAGTAAATAAGTAGGTAATACAGATTTTTATTTAACACCCTCACGTTTACGCCAAGCTCCCGCGGGATACATTTCTTACCTACAATATTTCACTACCAAAATTTTCTATAAATTTCTCATCTCTCAGAATTGTGCTACATGTCCTGCCCATCGGTTTCATCGCCCTAAAAATATCCGGCGACAATTAAAAATCTTGAAGCTCTTCATTATGCAGTTTTCTCCAGTTTTGTTATTCCTCCCCCCCTTGGACCCAGTCATTCCCTTAAGCACCCTATTCTCTAACTCTGTCAGCTTATGTTCTTCCTTCAGTGCTACAGACCAAGTTTCACACCCATAGAAGGCATAATAAAAAATTAACAGCTACCAATGAAGTTAAGCAGCTTTAATGTTATTGCTCAGAACGCCTCTTAAATTCACAAGATAAGAGTTTGTGTGATGTTTTCAGTCGGCAGGTGATTCCATTGTGCACCATTTTGTGGCTCCAAACAACTTCGTTCACATATTCCATTACACCACTGTTGACATAATCCCCCCCCCGTGGTGCTGCGGCCCAACACGGGCCAGGGCCTCCTTCTTCTTGAGGTTTCTAGATCACCCACAACGACGCAGCACAGACGGTAGGACTCCTCTGGACGAGTGATCAGCTCGTCGCAGAGACCTCTACCTGCCAACACACGACACTCACAACAGACAGACATCCATGCCCCCCGGTGGGATTCGAACCCGTATTCCCAGCAAGGGAGCGGCCGTAGACCTACGCTTTAGACTACGCGGGACATAAACGGTTAGTAAACTAATTTAATTCTTAATTTTTTCCATAAAATATAAACAAATTGCAATTTGTTTATACTTTATCAGTGTTCTTGTAGAGCACCATGTTGATGGTAACAGAGGCGATCGAAAGGTGTAGGTCAATTTTAATATATGATAAAATTAGATATCGATGTGCAATTGTTGGTTTACTACATAAGTGTAAATAATTTTATTTTTATTTATTATCACTATTACTATTGCGATATGTGACAAAAAGTGACGATCAATCAGCGACAACGAAGCTGATGGCGCATGCGCAGAAAATATGAGACCGCGTCTGGCGGCACAGAGTTGACATTTCAATTTAAATAGTTAACCCTGCTGCGAAGGGTCCATTTAAATTGCTTCATATCAAACAGCGTCAGAGATTTTAGGCTCCAGCCTCTGCTACATCACGGATATATCTACTGTCTCCACGCTCCAGTGACACCCGATTTCAACGTGCACAAACTGCCGGTATAGTTTCAGAAATCGTTCCTTCTGGCACATCCATACCTAGAAGTAACAGCAACAACAAAATGTTTATGCTACTTTCAACTCGCGTCTCGCCGTTCGTCTACACGTAAAAACTAGAAAATTCGCTGAATGGATCTGCATCAAATTTGAATTTAATTAGTTTAAATAGACTTAGTCGATAAATTTTATTTTTTATTACAATCAGGCAGCAATACGGTCACCATACTATAAGAGACAGGAACTGCAGACGGCTGAGACTTAATTCAACAAATATTTATCGACACTAACGGTCCTTCAGGCCGGTCCCAGTGACCGCGCGGTCTAAAGCGTAGGTCTGCGGCCGCTCGCCCGCTGAGACTGTGGGTTCGATTCCCACCGGGGGTATGGATGTCTGTCTGTTGTGAGTCTTGTGTGTTGTCAGGTAGCGGTCTGTGCGACGAGCTGATCACTCGTCCAGAGGAGTCCTACCGACTGTGGTGCGTCGTTGTGTGTGATCTAGGGACCTCGTGAGAAGAAAAAATAAAAAATGTTCCTTCAAGAAAATTGACTAAACTAACTAACTAACTAACTCCATGCAGTAGAGTCCTTCCTCAGAAACTAACAGTTCCTCAGCTATTCAAGAAATTCCCCGCATTTTAGGGAACCCGAAGGTTCATTACCGCATTCACAAGAGCCCGATACCTGTCCCTATCCCAAGCCAGATCGATCCAGTTCACGCCCCCCATCCAACTCTTGGAAGATCCCTTTTACTATTATCCTCCCATTTACACCTATGTCTTCCAAGTGGTCTCTTTCCATCAGGTTTCCCCCACCAAAACCCTGCATGCACCCGTCCTATTTCTCACACGTGCCACATGCCCCGCCCATCTCACTCCTCTTGATTATATGACTCGAATAATATTTGTTGAGGAGCACTGATGTTCCAGGAAAACATGTAGAGACAAATAAAATGCTTATCTTGTACTCGGGATGTCATTAAAAACAATTAGCGAAGGCTCCATGATTGGTAACATTACCAGCGCACTTTCTACAATCATTTTCCAAGGCTGTCGACTGCCTAAGTGCAGATAATTTGTCTCAAGGAAATGAGTTCTTTGTACCCACATACAGCTGGTTCCTGTGTGTGCCAACAGAACTAACGTCATTCATGTCTGCCTTTTGTCCACACAGTGTTCCTACATACGAAGGTTTAGGCAAAGAGCGAGGGACGAAACTGAATGAGACGAACTGCTTCTGGTTGCTTTAGATGACGCCGATGTTTTTGTTTTGGCGCACTAGCCCCCCCTCCCCTCCCCTCCCGATTAGGCATCTTCATTCACGAGGTTTCTAGATCACACACAACGACGCACCACTGTCGGTAGGAATCCTCTGGACGAGGGATCAGCTCGTCGCACAGACCTCTACCTGGCAACACACAAAACTCACAACAGACAGACGTCTATGCAAGCGGTGGGATTCAAACCCACAATCCCAGCCAGTGAACGGCCGCAGAACTACGCCTTAGCCCCCGTGGCTACCGGGACCAGTCGAATGACGTTGGTGTAGTGGGAGAAGAAAACAAGTACAAAAGGAAAATACGGAAGCTTGGTTAGTCCCTAGTAATGAGGTTGGTCAAAAACTAAATACTGAGGACTGAGAGAGTTAAGTGTATGTTTATGTCTTGTGAGCAGAATGCGGGAAATGTCGCAAATTAGAAATGTGTAATAAACTCTTTGGGAGCCGCGTACAATATAAATATTTGGGAAAGACAGTAACCAATCAAAAATACACGCTTGCTTGAAATGGCAAGTAGTGCCGCTTTGGAGTCTACATTTATCGCGTAGGAGGAGGTTTTCTTTCCTTGGCTTAGGATCCAATCGATGGCCATGCTTATTCCATATAGTTCAGCTTGGAATACTGTACATGTCGTGTTCAGTCTCTGAGTGCTAATGTGAATTTCCTTGAAGTCTTTTTCAGCGACCATACTTGCCCCTACGTGATATTCCGTTTTTGAACCATCTGTAAAGATTGCCATGTTTGCGTTTCCTACCGTTCCTGAGAGGTCTACACTTATGTGGTTGTCTTTTGGGTGGATCCCTAAGGTCTTGGTGGGGGTTTCTATTTCCTTTAGTGCAGCTATGACTGCATTTGTGGGATTTCCTCTAGAGACTGATCTTCTGTCTTTGTATAGTTGCATAGCTTGTTCTATGGGCATTATCCCTGCAGTTGTTGAGAGAATCTCGTTTGAAACTGATTTGTATTCCTTTGTTATAAAAATGAGGAAGGCTCTCTGAATTTGCTGCAGTTTGCTCTTAGCTCTTTTGGACACCGAGATACTCCATGCCTCTGAGGCGTATGTGATGACTGGAAGTATGGCGTATTTATAAATCGTCATCAGGGTGAAAGCAATTAAACTAAGAAACTCCACCTCGATAACCTTCCACTGTGTCAAAGGACAAGCGGGTCTGAAAGGTAACGAGAGGGCAGACTACCTGGCCAAAACAGTTGCGAGATACATTACTACCATCGCTTACGATGAAATCCCTATCAATCGAGGAAAGCAAATACTGGAAGACCACTACACAAAAATCTGGAACGCAACATATGTAAACTGTGCAAATGCCTCCCGCACAAAACTATACATATCCACCATTTTCCACAGACTTTCCCTTCGCCTATGGCCCAACTTCCTTCTCACTCAGTTCCTAACAAATCACGGAAGCTTCCGTTCATACCTTCACAAAATAAACAAGATGCCCTCCCCAAATTGCAACTGTCCTGAAAAGATCGTACAAACGGCCCACCACCTTACGCTGGAATGCAGCTTATTGTCAAAAGACCGCCCATCAGTTCTCAAATCTCTCCCCCCCACCTCTGGTTCTGCAGTACCACATAAACACAGTCAGCATCACAAGCTTCCTCAGACGTGTCTTCCAAGCACTTCAAGAAGATGCCCAAGGAAATTAAATCCGTCAACACTCCAAAAGTACCGTCCAAATACTGACCTGTACTCTAAAAAAAAAAGTAAAATGTGATAAACTGTAAACATCTCTGTAACAACCCACTGTAAACACCTCTGTAAATACCCCGTGGTATACCTAGATGGTAAAGGACGGGCTGAAATCAATATGCGCAAATATATATATATATATATATATATATATATATATATATATATAAATTACACGCTTGGTGGAAGTAATAGCAGGAAATGCTTGCTAACGTTCGGTCTAGAATCTTCTGTCTTACTGTCAGCTATCTAAGCAGTTAAATTTTAAAACATACAGAACTACAATGTATTTGTTTAATATGGCCATGAAACGTGGTCTGCCACATGGCGGGAAGAACTTAGGCTGAGGGTGTTCGAGAATAGGGTGTTGGGGAGAATATTTGGGTCTAAGAGGGACGAGGTAACAGGGGAGTGGAGAAAAATACATAATGAAGAGCTTCATGGTCTGAACTCTTCACCAAATATTATTTGGGCGATAAAATCAAGAATAATGAGATGGACGGAGTATGTAGCACGTTGGGAGACAGGAAAGGTGCATAGAAGTTTTTTCTGGGGTAGTCTAAGGAGGAGAGACCGATTTGAAGACTGCCGCAGGCGGGGGATAATATTAAAGTGTGTCCTAAGGAAGTAGGATGGGAGGACATGGGCTGGATTGAGCTGGCTCAGGATAGGTACTTGTGTTGGCCCGTTGTGAGGTAGTAAAGACACTTCGTGTTCCATAAAACACAAGAAAATTTTTGACTAGTTGAGGAACTAGTAATATGTCAAGAAGGACTCTGCTATATACAGTTAGTTTGTTATTTAGGGGTTTCAAAATAAATTGTGATTATTTCCCTATACAACATTAACTGATTCCTTTTTATAACCGAGGCGGAGTGTGTTTACTGCGCGGTACGGGCTGAATTTTGAAAGTGGAAAAGTTTTCCTTTCCACACCACGAAGGAATATAGGCGGAGTAGAGGTATACCTCCACTTATTCCTAACCTCGGCACTAGACAGAAGTGAGTGCTTAACTGCGCGCCCTGGCCGCTGTTGAATCTTGATCTATATTATTTAGATGAATTACGATCTTCAGAGGGTTAACCGAACTACGACGTTAAACTACCATAGTGCGTTGATGGCTTCGTCACTTAACCTGTGCCAGAGATGGACTGACCATATCCGTATCTGGCAGTGTCAGTCAGACCCACAAACAATGATCCGAACAAGTGGCGATGCATGACGTAAGGAGCGAGACATTATCATTGGTCAAGTTCGAACCACTCCTACCTCAAAACGACACAATGACGTCAGGCAAGTACATGTCACAGTGAACATAATTCTTCTTAATGCGCACCGCTATTTTTGGAGACATGTTAGCGTGGAGATTATTATGTAACTAGAAACGGAGCGGGCAAATGAAGTAAAGCGTCAGAGAGACAGTAGACATTAGGAGCGATGAAACTCGGTGCGTTTCTGATATTCAGATACCGTTCAGGTGTGCTGTTCTAACTTCACTGACGGTGGAGGTAGCAGGTTCTTCTTAAATGTAGGTACTCTTCTACCAGTCGACACGGATTCACATCCCAGAAGACGGTCTTCATCTACAACTTTCACTTCAGAATTTTACATTCTTGGGTCCACTAAACAGAACCACTGAGCTTAAACTGTGATTTTTACCTGAATCTTCATGTCTTCTGGGATGTTATCTGAGTCGACTCGTGAAGAGTTACCGTCGTTTCGGAGAAACATTGGAGCACGAACCTTCCTGTCTACTGACTCCACAATCTTCAACCAGGTCTTGGGCTATATAATAATATTAATTATATACGTCAGCATTACCTTTTCTTATTAATACATAAGGCTACATGTTTCGACCCATCAGTTGGTCATCTTCAGGCCTACATAGCAGACTAAGTCATTAGTGCTGTGTGCACGTCGGGATCCCAATATGTTTACATTAATAAAATGTATGTTATATTTTATTATTTATTTATTCTAAGACTTCGTGATGCCTTCTTTCAAGGTCTTGGGCTGCTTGACCTTGACGATGGAGGCAGGCATATAATCCATTTACCAGTTAACACGGAAGACATGGAGTTTCATGAACACAGCTGCGACACTTTTTGTCTTGTATAAATTTATTTGTTACATTCTAATGTTAACAGAGTATATACCTGAAGGAAAGCGAGCGCTTGGAAGACCTAGTGGTAGATGACAGGATAATACTAAAATAGGTATTTATAAAGTGGGATAGGAGGGTGTTAACTGTATTTGCCTGGTTGTCTGTAGGAACAGGTGCAGTGTTGCAGTAGCGGGAGTGTGACTTGCATGTTCCAGAGAGTGTGAGGAATGCCTTGACCAGCTGAGGAACCATTAGCTTCCCAGGAAGAAAAGTTAGTTGTTTGGTTACTTAGCAGAAAAACGTAGATTAAACCTGCCCACACAAGGTCGCCGTAAAACAAAACTCTGCGTGTTATGTTGTATGCTAGATGCTCAACTGTTTCTTCAGTCTCAGGTAGTAGCCTATCTCACAGAGGACACGTCAGTGCCCAAGTATGTCTTTGGCCTCAGTCCGTACCTCACAGAAAATATGTGAGAATGCCAATGTGATGTTGCCTGTTTACCAAACTAAATGACGTCACATTCCACAAAAATTATAATATTAATACTCACGTCCGTTAACAGCCTCGGTTTTAAACTTAGAGTGCATTTGTATTTGTGGGATTTGAAGTTCTCGTGGGGTAAGTACTAAGATTACTATATTAATATGTAAAGTGACATAGTACTTCTACCCTGAAGATGGAGACAAGTTCCTCCTCCGAAACAGTTGAAAGTTTCTACCAGACATCAGACTACCGGAATATTACGTATATTTAAGCCCCTGACGACTAAAGCAGGGAGGTGAAGAAGAAGCAACGGATGTATTGAGAGACTTTGCACATATTTAGGAACGTAGGACATTTACTGCTCTGGAGAATGAAACGCTGCTCCGCTCGTCCTTCTGGTAAAGACCGGCTGCAGGCAAAGTAGGGCGTTTGGTAGCGAAGGAGGTTAATTGATGGGAAATTAATTGCTTTAGTGTGGGGCGCAGGAAAGAAGGTGAACGTCTGGGTCGAATTTTGTTTTTGGAGGGCCGCACTAAGACGAGATTTTGATAACGCTAGGAGGACTGAATGAGAAACACCTCACGGGGAACAGAACTTGCTGCCATTAGACAGACCAATCTGTTGAAGATGTTTACGGAAATAATCAATGTCTAAAGCAATGTTTCCCAACAAGGGTTCCGCAGAATACCCTGAGGTGTCCCGCGAAATATTGTTAGGGGTTCCGCGAAATATTGCTATGGTTTCCGCGAAATATTGTTGGGGGTTCCGCTAAATATCGTTATGGGTTCCGCGAAATATCGTTGGGGGTTCCGCGGAATATCGTTATGGGTTCCGCGAAATATCGTTGGGGGTTCCGCGGAATATCGTTGGGGGTTCCGCGGAATATCGTTATGGGTTCCGCGGAATATCGTTAGGGGTTCCGCGGAATATTGTTAGAGTCTTCGCGATAAATATCAAATAAAAAAATTGAAATACCGCGAAGGATTCAAAATAGAACTCGAAATATATAAGGAATTTTTGTCCGCCAGTTGGTGAACCTGGCTTAAAAACCGTGCGCTACAAACTGTCTCTTTGTGTTGCTGGCCTGTCAACACGGTACAGGGTGGAAATACTCGGGATGTGAAAAATTATTTTTTAGGGTTTCCTCCGTGGAAAAAATGTTGGAAAACGCCGGTGCAGTACGTAACACACAAATACACTGTGCAAGCAAAACGCGTAGTTTTTTGTTCAGATTGTACACATATCAACCAGTAGGCTGTAGAAGATTAGTTGTAATGGAAAAGGAAATGAACCTATTTGCAAAGTGCTTCTCCGATGCCAACTGAGTACCCATCCTACCTTCAGTCCGGTTTGGGAACTTTCCACTGAAACACTTGCAATGTCATTCAGTTTAACCTTTTAACGCCCAGTGATCACTATATGTACCATCAGGTTAAGCAACTGAACGGTCTACAACCTGCTCACGCAGCGTGTTTATGTGCATTGCATGCGGGATAACTAAGGCTACAAACACAAACTCAGAATATATAATAATTTATTGTTTTCCCACGGCAACAGTGGCTACGCGAACGCTCCTCAATGTTAAGCTATTCGCAGACTGTCTGTATTGTTATAACAGAAAGTGTTTTTACTTCGCGGCATGGAATTAATCTTTAAACATAATTCAGTCTAATCTTAGTCATAAAGAGTTAATGGAGCAAGGAATGATTAGCCTATCGGTTGTACTACCGACGGAACGGTTTTCGATTCCTGCCAGAGACAAAGCATTTTATTTCTCGTGATCTTACGTCAAAAACACAGTATTTTTTCCCCATACAGCTTGTTTATGTAATACTATATGGTTCTCACAGTAAATACCAACTATATGCTTAAATAGCATGAATTCGATGTTCTTTGTAAAGAGGACAGGCTGTGTTCTCTACGAGGTAGGAACTGAATATTTGAATGTTTGTTGCGTGGAATTTGAGGTTCAAGTATTTAAAGTTTTGTGAACAGACGACGATGTTGATTGTAGTGGTGAAGATGATGATGATGATGCAAATGATAGTGGTGGGGGTGTCGGACTGGGAAACAATAGAATTTCCTGATAAAAACAAGCGAGCGGCTTAGTTAAGCAAGATTTAGTCGTTCAATAAGCACAACAAAGGAAGGTACCTGAATGTAGACCGGTTGTTAATGAACGAAGATGGTCCGTCCGGTGTTGTGGAAAGGGTTATTGTCAACACTGAGCACGTGACCAGAAGATGGGACATCATCATCATCATCATCATCGTGTTCCTGAAGGGTTAGGTGTGTTTCCTGTTCCTTGAGCCTCAAGATGAAGTTGGTCCCTCCATCTCTTCCTCGGTCGTCCTATGTTCCTTCGTCCTTTTGGTTTATATTGGAGTGCTTGTTTTGGTAGTCTGTTTGTATCCATCCTCTGTACGTGTTGTAGCCACTTTTTCTGGTACTGTTTTATTTCCTTTACTATGTTCTGTACTCCCGTTTTTTGCCTAATACATTGATTC
>Ga0131853_10013354_pt1 | contig 15050 bp, 8 predicted proteins | sample TergutLab28metaG_FD_92764 | JGI IMG/M metagenome (GOLD analysis project Ga0131853, IMG submission 92764) | Labiotermes labralis P1 segment gut microbial communities from Petit-Saut dam, French Guiana - Lab288 P1 (version 2) (version 2) | ecosystem: Host-associated > Arthropoda: Insects >... | reverse complement strand
TTGCTCCAAATCGAGCAGTTTCTTAGAAACCTCACACACAGGTTCACTTGACATGCTGTCACTCTGACAGTTAGAATCGCACTGAGCTGAGGCTGCATATGTGACACCTCAAGACATGTCGCAGCATGCACAGACTTGTTTCAATCCGCTCACTGCCTTCTTTCCTGCTTAGGTAGATAAATTATTGAACACCCCTCGTAATATATATGACATACATACCTGGCTTTGCAGTCATGACAGTTACCTTGGAAATAGACATCTGGCATTATTTGGAATGTTCCATGGATCAAATTGTGACTGGATTTGTATGATTGACTTTGTCTTCCATCTAAAAACAGTTCATTTTCTGCACACTGAGAATGCCTACAGCACAAGCATTGGCTATGGTTTCGAATGATTCTAGGGAAGTACCTTGAAATATACTACAGTCCTCTCCTTTTAAATCCTTGACTACCCATCTCACCAAGAGTGATAATTTTCACATCTCACTTGAAAGTTGATACAGTCTTGTAAAAATAATGCTCAGTTACCTCAATATGTGCTTCATACTTTTCACATTCTTTCTGCCCACTGGTACATCCTGATAAATGTGTGGGACGAAATGAATTATAGTAATGTGCTTTTTTTAAAAGAATATGTGGAATTTTTTGGGCTCACAAGGATTATTGTTTACAAAACCCCCACTGTCACAAAGCCTGCCCTTTGCAACAAAGCTGAACATGATTATCATTGATCCATTTCACATCATTGCAAATTTTTTTTGCTAAGATCCTTTTCAATATTATCCTCACAATTTCACTGTGTCCTACAAATAACAAAACAATTGTAGCCTAGGAATAATTTAAGTACAGTATACTTATGTGACATAATGATACTCTTCTAATTATGGAATTAATAAAACAGTATAGGAATGGGTATCCTTTTCTATATACAGTGGACTCCTGCTTACCCAGTCTACTGGGACTGAAAAGCAATATAACCCAGAGAAGCAATGAATGAATCAAAAGTAATAAGAATGCAACATTGAATAAAATATTGTCAGTGGCATTTACTAGGTAGTTCAGTGTTTTCTCAATTACAGATACAGTACACCATCCGTCTATGTAATTCACTGTCTCCAACTGCCCCTCCATCATGCTCTGTCTCTTGGAAAGTAATGATAGTAAAGTATATGAGTTTATATACAGAAGTTTCCAGACTGAACTGATAAAATATACACTACCCTTGTTTTTGGTCACTGTTGTCTCCCTCAAAGTAGTTCCCGTTTGAGTTTTTGCCATTTTTTTATTTGTTTGTGCAGACTGTGTTAAAAAACTTTTAACAGTCTTAGAAATAATTTGGCATGGTTTAATAACAAAAGAAAAAGACACTTAAGAAATTAAAAAATCCACAATAATCTAATGTTTTGTCAATTGTAAAATTTGTGAGGTCTTGGAGATTGCAAAATTCTTCTAATACATGTCCACTTGGGTCTTAAATTAAGTACTTTAATGCCGGAAAGTGGTTGGGGAGGACCGAAACATGTAGCATGTAGTGTTGAATGTAATAAATTTTTTGTGTTTCACAGAAATAAATAAACTAATTTGTCACAGCACAACAGGATGAATTCCATGAAAAGAGTAAATCCAGGTTTCATCTGCTGCATTTCTGTAGCAGTTTTCTGCATTTTAAGAAAACTTAACACAAATGCCTTATTTCTTCTAATCAACCATTAGAAAACTTCAGTTTGCATTTAACACACACAACAAAAAAACACCTGCTGCAAAGCAGCACACAGGGTTGTGGCTGCAAAATGTACTAGATTGACTCAGAAGATAGCAACAAATGCCACCTGATGGCAGAAAGCTGCATTATAAATGCAGAACTTCATGTTACTACAGAAATGACAACTACAATTTCTTGTTCTGACATGTATGGATTGCAGTCCAGATCAATTTAATTCCTCATAGTGTGACACATTTCATTTTACACTCAGGGGAGACATGTTCAGGCAATTCTGCCTTGCCTATGTTGAATATCCAGTGCTGGATGGTAGTTCTCTTGCTACAGAATATGCTGATCAGATTATTCTTCATGGTACAACAGTACAATAATTCTCTGTAAATGTCTGTAGTAGTAATGTAACTTAAGTTACTTTACTCATTTGTAAATACATTATTTGTGCCTATTCTTTTCATTCAAGGTGATTAAGTTGGAGAAACAGTTACGAGAGTGTCAACTGTGATTATTTTATATTTTCAAAACATATTTAATTATGGCCGATGATGTCCTCTGATATTAGTTGTAATTTATCTTTCATGTAGGAAAATTCTGTGCTCTAAGTGTTACAGCTTGTTTGGTTTTTGTAATTTAAATTAGGTAACAACTCTTGGTGAGGAAGGTGATGATGGTGATAATGGCAGTTCTGGGGAAGAATTGGCTGATTTGGTGGATGAACTTTCTGCTGAAGTTAATTCAACTGAAAGTTTGAGTGGAGAGGACAGTGGAGGAGAGGATGATGAAGATCTTATAGAACTGGTCCATGTTGATGAAGATTTTTTCTATATGGCACATGTCATGAGGTTAATGGCAGCATTACATACACTCGTGTCCTTGGCCATGCTTATTGCATACTATCATCTCAAGGTAAACTTAGAATTTTTTCTGCTTATCTTATGATGTAAACATTGGAACAGCATTATATTACAGTAAAACGTCGGTAATTCAAAATCATTTAATTTTAAATATCATATTATTCAAAGCATGACATTATCCAGTTTTAAACATAGAATTTTTTAGCACAGTTAATTTGTAATTCAAAGCTGTATTGCAGCCCTGTGGTTCCTAGCCATTGAATAAGCCATACCATATATTATTTTCTTGACATTTCCTGTAAACATTTACCCACAGCTGTAGAATAGTGCAGCCTACTGTTCTTAAAACATGGTGGCAAGGGTCAGACCAGTGTCAGTAGATCAGCCAGCTCTATGAATATCTTCATTTGCTTGTCCCTACCAACATCATTTTTCAGGTTTTACATCAGGACTGTATGCCTACTTCCCTGTACATTCCAGAAAGTTTCATGTGTATGTTGTCATCATTAAACATTTGTGTTAACATGCTGTGTGACATACACTGCCAGGGCACTTGGTTTGGACCTGGTGTATTCCACATAAATAAAAATATTTATATGCTATTAATAACTACACATTACACTATAGTGTGCTGTAATGTAGGCCTCTTCATAGCCTTAACATAGACATCAGGAAACGGATGTGTGTGTTTGGTGCAGCCTATTATTTTTAGAATTGTAAAAAAGCAATACATTTGTGAGGTTTATTTGAGCACAACTTTTTTTGTATTTGTCTTTGTTTAATGCAATTTTTGAGAAACAGGGTAGGATGGATAGGCAGATATTTGGCTTTTATGTATAGAGATAATTACAGTTGCCATGTTTCTGACATATGAAATGCTGTGTAGGTGCCATTGGCTATCTTCAAGCGAGAGAAAGAGATAGCAAGGCGACTGGAATTTGATGGGTTGTACATAGCAGAACAGCCAGAGGATGATGACATAAAGTCACACTGGGATAAGTTAGTCATATCAGCAAAGTGAGTATCAGTTTGATACACAGATGTGTACCAGTGTTACTGTTACAGTGGTGGTGAACAGTGAATTGATGTTGGTTGTATTGAATTCAATTCATTTGACTTACATTCTGTCCAAAATTGGTTAATACCTTCGATATAAAACAAGCCAGGAAAATATTACATACATATAGTATAATACAACTGATTAAGCTTCATTTATCATTCTCCATTTACATTGAAGTATTCACCAAGAGAGTAGAAGGAGTGAGCATATAAATAATTCTTTAGGCCTGAATTAAATTGTCTAGGGTTATCACTTAATTTTATATACTTTGTGGGAAACTGTTAAATACTTTTATATAAATTGAATAGTCACTAATATTAACACTAACATGTACATATGGACAGAATCTTAACCTTCTTAATTTAACTTTATTTTTTTACTTAGACTGTGTAATGCAACTTTAACCCAACAAGATCCATTTATATCTCCTATTTCTTTTGATATTTTTATACTTGTTAGATTCTGCATGGTGTTCAATTGGTCAAGTTCAGACAACATGCCTAATTCAAAACACAGTATGAAATATTGTAATTTATTTTGTTTGTGATTTAAATTTGGATTCAGTCCAAACGTGATCTTGTAGCAAAGTGGATTTTAATGCAACAGAAAATCTGAAAGGGCAACCACTTTCTAGGGTTACCTGAATACAGGTTTGATGTCATTTTACTTACACACCTTAGGTGCTGTAATTTGAGTTTCAGCTGGTGGAGTTAATGAAATAATGAGAAGTTCATGTCTTCTTGGATGTGATGCAATGTCTACTGGTAACTAGTTTACTGCAATTTCAGAAGAACATGCCACACTTTCTTCAGGATCTAACAGACCAAGAAGACTTGAATCTTAAAAATAGCAGGTCTTAATGTAGATGTAATGGGGTGATACAGTAGTATTACAAATATCCAAGGTTCAAGAATGTTACCAGTATTTCATCGTTTCTCTGAATGAGTATTTGGCAGAATTGTTTCATTAATTCAGGTCATTCCCTGTCAACTATTGGGATAAATTTGTGAAGAAGAGAGTACGCCTGAAGTACAGTGAAACATATGACTTTGACTCAATCAGTAACATGCTGGGAATGGAGAAAACATCTTTCAGCTCTCAAGAGGAAGAGACAGGAAGTGGCTTCATACATTTGTAAGTACCAATGAATTTTTCTTTTCATGACAAAGTACAATTGCATCCATAGATACAGGTTTCAAAATGAGATGTACCTGGTATAGTAGATGAGCTTTATACTTTATGATGTGGTGAACAGCAGTCCTGTTCCCTCTTCTGAAGTCCTGGTTTTTAATTGCAGCTTTTAAACTGGCTAGTCTGACATATTTTTCATGGTTCCACACATTCTGTTGAGGCAAATGTGTCACAGTGACTTCCTTCCATGCCCTTCCCAATTCATTGTTCATATCACCGTGGCATTTGACACTGCATACACTCTGTATATGAAGAATGTTGTAAAATTAACTGGAAATGAAATTCTGAACATTATTAAATGCATTTTTATGGTCTCCTCTTGAGCAGACAATAAATATGTGGCTCTTCAATAATTCATTTGTTGTTAAGGAGCAGAAACGTCTATTGCAGTATCACACAAAGTGTGATTATAACTTGACATGTACTGGGTCAGGTCAACCCACATCTTACCTGATATCGCTTACTGTTTTTTATATTTTCCTGTATCCATCCAAGTGATATTTTCTGTGGTGTTTCCCAGTAAATGTTTCCTTTCCCCTGTACACACTGTGTCTTTCAAAGCTTATCTCAGTCTATTTGAGGTGCATCTGACTGATAAAGAAGAGTATATAATGTGATTCTCTTCGTTACATAGTATTCTGTACTGCTGTGGTTGTTCTCTCATCTACAGACACTCCCTGAATTACACATTTTTTAAATAAAAAAAATTAATTAATAACATTTTTGATATGTACATCCAATTTTTCCTTGTGGAAGTGAAAGCACAGTGAGACAACTGTGACTAAAGAATACTGCTGAGGAATAACACTGGTGATGGGGCAGGCATGCTGTGGTCAGTCAGGTTCCATTGTGTTAGAAATTGGACTTCAAATGGACTTCCTTGCATATACATACATAGGGTATAGTTGACCACATGAATACTCATTTCTGACTTGCACATAATTTGACTTGCACCAGACCTTCCAGAATGTAACTCACATAAGTTGGGGAGTGTGTATATCTTCTTCTCCACTTCCCATCAGCATGAATGGTTCAGTGGAATATTGGATTTGGTCGATCTAGAGACTTTCTGCTGCAGAATTCTTGACTGCAGTTTTATGATGTACAAAGACAGGTGCCTAAAATACTAGAATGAATGCAAAATAAAACTCAAAGAAGTATGTTATGCCAGAAAAGTAAAAATCCATACACTGATAGAGAATCATATGAAAGTTTGTCTTTTTGATGCAGAAGCATATGTTCCCTTGTTAAGAGTTTTATTGAATGTAAGTGTTTTTTTTAATGACATGGTCAGTCACAAAATTATGTAGTGTTGATGATAGGTGAATGAAATATGGGTATGGAGCCCTGGTGGAGTGATAATGAGGTCCCAGTGCCCACTTGTCCACCAAAAATCAATCATTTTTTAGTTAGTCTGAAATTGAACCCAGGCAGAGATGGTGAGGGGCCAGCATCTAACCACCTAACTATAAAGTAAATACGTGATCTGCAATTATTGTATGTAGTTTTTTTGATAGTCTCATGTTAATATTCCTACATTATTACAATTCCATTATTTATCTTAGCCTCAAAACATACTTTTTATTCTCTGTGCTGATGGTTTTGTAGGATTAGTCTGAATACCTGAAAATTGTCACAGGACTACTATATAAGTATACAGTGCCTTTATTTAATCATAAATCATTTCGACTTACATCTAGTGACATTCCAAGCTGTCAAAGTAACTAACATCACCCAAGTGGGAGGACATTCTGAAGCCATCAAAGGAGTGTCCTGAATTGTATGTTTTTATTTGTTTCTTTAAGCATCCTGAATATTGACTGGAGGTACCAAGTATGGAAGTCAGGTGTCACAATCACAGACAATGTAAGTGTACATAACAGTATATTATATATGATACATATTATTATTATTATACATGTACATTTTTTTAATAGATCCTTTTATGGTGCATATAATATTCATTTCGTTTTTATGATAGCAACAAAGAGGAAAATAGTGTGATTTTTCTGAAATAGGTGAGAGCAATCAGGTATATGGGACACAAATTTGCCAAATTTTAAAACATTTAAATATATGCAGATAAACACAGGCAGTTACTCAATCACCAAGGAAGCTGGCATCATTAGGTAATGCTCGATGTTGAAATATATATTTAAGTGATGAGGAGTTCAGAAGCGTCCACATAAACATAACAATATTTTTACTGTACGAAGTGCCTGTAAGATGGTTTTGCCCAACACACCTGTAGCCTCCACAATGAATAAGGGATCACTCTATGCTGTAGCTCATATCATCACAGGAGCTGTATGTTATGGTAGTTAAAATACTTTGGAAATGGAACTCCATCTTTCCTGTAATGCACATGATTTTGTGTAGAGTGTAGTTTTGTTTTTTCTGTTTGTTTTTAGGCTTTCCTGTACAGTTTGTGGTATTTCATATTCTCCATCCTTGGCAACTTCAATAACTTCTTCTTCGCAGCTCATTTGCTTGATGTTGCTGTCGGTTTCAAGACACTGCGCACCATCTTGCAATCAGTAACACACAATGGGAAGCAGGTAAGACTGAAGATTGATTGTTGGCTTTCATGATCACTGTAAAATATTTAGTATTGGTCTTCAGGCTGAATTGCTCCCTGCTCCTTCTTTAATTGTTTCCTGTCTCCTGGCAAACATATTCTTACTGAGGCAATTAAATAAGCCCAAAGCAGTACCATGCAGAAGACTGCAAGAATTTACATATTACTTAGTCGTAGGAATTTCTTAAAAATCTGATAGGTCCTCAGCCAATGAAGAAATTTCCCATCACTGATGGAATTCACAGGTCCATAATTATGTTCATCTGGACCCTGTCCCTCCCTTTCAGGTTTTCTGGCTGGAAGCACAGTGATAATACAGCAATTTTGCCTGTGAAATTTTCTGATCCTCAGTTGTCAACTCTTACTGATATTGGGCGTGAATAGTGTTAGAGTTAATGTTGTTTGTTGAGAAGCAAATGCATATTATCAATAATTTATCCTTAAAATTGGAACTTCCATGAAAGAAATTACAAACTCATATTTTGCATTACAAATCAGCTTATTTTAGAGAAATCTGAATATCTGTAAAAAATTGAAGTTTATTTTTTACATAATTAAATTCTTTGCTTGAAACTAATTTAGTTCACTTGTATGAATAAGATTTTAAGTAGATATAAAATTTAGCCAAACTGTTACTGATCCGTATGGCATACTACTTACATTTGGAGAACCACAGACATAAGCTTGTCATTTCAAGAAACTGCTGTTATGCAAGTCAACAGAGTAGATCTGACATGATCTGATGTTGAGACAACTACAGTAGTGTATAGTCCTGGTCTCAGCTGGGCAACTGCAGAAGCTGGGGAAATGTAGGGGAAGTGTGAGATGCATCTTTGGAGAGTCACAAAGCAGGGACCCAAACAGTACATGCTTGAACCAACTATTCATAAATTAAAAACATTGTGTGCCAAGCAATGTTCTTACTCACTTTAGCTATGGATTCTGTGTTAAAGACTGACTGTTTGTCCTTAAATAATTTGTTGTAAAATTTACACTACACCATTTGTTATTGGTGTTGAAACAGATGGCATTTCTGAGCGACTGTTTAGCAGAAAACCTCACATTAATTCCACCACAGCTTCCTAGTATATGCTTATAGCTTGCAAACAGTAACTTACGAGCATCTTCTTGTAACAGAACACACATGCTGAAGAGTTCTAACATCAGATGCTGTATCTGGATCCACTGGCGAGCCATGTCAGTCTGGTTCACATATTGCACACATCCCCTGTAAAACTCAATTCAACATCTCCCTCCCAACTCATTTAAATGGATATTTGAACACATTTAGTTACAGTATTTGAATGATACCGAAGTACTACTGGATATATTTTATGTTGTGATATGTTTTATTGCCCCATAGACTGATAAATTGTTACTGACATTTGGATAAACAAGCTGCCTCTATCTGTCCTGAAGATGGAGCCAGGATCTTCCTCCAAGATGTTGGTAACCTATCAGAGTATGATGTCACAACACATATGACCATACCCCAGGTCTTAACTGCCATGAAAACTTCAAATCTCATACTGATTTGTTATTTTGCAGCTGGTACTGACAGTGATGCTGCTGACAATTGTTGTGTACATATACACTGTCATTGCCTTCAACTTCTTTAGAAAGTTTTATGTACAGGAGGAAGAGGAAGAGGTGGATAAGAAATGTCATGACATGTTGACAGTAAGTTTCATTCCATTGTTGCCTGAATTCTTTGTCATGTTAGGGTGTATCCTTTTTCTGAACAATTTTATTCACTCAGACTAAGTTTAGTGTGTTACCCAACAGTTTACCCTCTTACAGGAGAAATTAATGCAAAGGACCTTCCTTAAGGATTTCAGGAATTTTCAACATACATTTCACACATGTGTTTGTTTTTCATACTTAATGTGCTTGTGGTATTTGGTTTAGTTTATTCCACTTGCCCTCCAGGTTTAAACTCCCTTTTTTTTAAGTGCCCAGTAGTGAATGTGTTAATGCATGCAGAACCATTTGTTTTAGGAAAGTGGTTAGAGTATTTGGTCATTCTAGAATATTATTTGTAATACATAAACCTGAACTAGAGGCGCATTAAAGTGCAACTCCACACATGTTACTTACACTCAGTGGCATCAGTAAGTACAGCAAACAAGTGGTGTGCCACCCTAGGTGACACAGTACCAGGGGTGCTAATGGGTGTCTTAGTCAATTTCCAGTTAATAGAGCTTTCTGGACCATCCAGTATCAGATATTGCAGCATTTACTGTATAAGGCTCCACGACTGTGAATGCTGCACACAACCTTCAAAATTATTGCTGTATCAGTCTGCAGAGAGTAAAGCTGCCATTCAGCTGAGAGTGAGATGAACAAAACCTTGTCCTTCAACTGCAGCTCTGAATCCATTCCACAGCAGTTTCAGTGCTGTTCTGATGGTGGATTTTAACATGCATAGAGTGTCCTAGACACTGGACTTAACCTGTTGATCTAGACAGGAAATTGACGGGCTATACATAAAAATGGTATTTGGAGAGGTTTTCTTAGATGTTCTGTTCTCAAAGTTATGACAAGATATGTTACTTTTTCTTTAGGAATATCCTAGTAACAAGCAAGAAAATTTCTTGACAATTATTTTACATGTGTGTAGTCAAGTGGGTTAAACTAAACAATGTGTACACAGTGTATTTTAAACCACATTCAGTAGTGTGGAAGCCAGGTGCAAGTGTATTGTGTACATATTCTTAAGAAACCTTATTTGTTTCAGTGCTTTGTATTTCATCTGTACAAAGGAGTACGTGCTGGTGGAGGAATTGGTGATGAAATTGAACCTCCAGATGGTGATGACTATGAAGTATATCGCATTCTCTTTGACATCACTTTCTTCTTCTTTGTCATTGTCATTTTGCTTGCCATCATTCAGGGTAAGAAATTAAATTACATGTGTAATGTTTTAGCCTCACTACAACAATCAAAATCACAACTTTCCTACCCCATTTTTTTATCACCATGTCAGACTCATCAACTTTTATGTGACAGCCAACAGAGCTTGTAAAACAATCCCTGTACAGGCCTGGACAGACCCTAGGCCTCCAGAGGCTGAGGCTCCCAGAATGTCTAGACAATTAGCACGTGGAGTTGGCACTACAACACAGCACGTACCACTGGGAAATGTTTTAACAATATATTTACATCTATCTCTGCTATTTGTACAGAATGTGCCTTCTTGTAATTAAATACTTGAGTTCTCAAACCTGAATGTTGGGAGATTATGATCTGCAATTTCCATTTGTATAACTGAGTGATGAATTTCCAATTTTATGTGTGTGACTAAATGGATGAACAAATAAACCAAACCAAACCACGAGGTGGAAAACCAAAATGCTCATTGCCAGTCTTAGCAGAGATTGTCTTTTCTTCATGAAAGACAAAGTAACAAAAAATTTTGCAGGGTGGCATCCAGTTCAACATTTACAGTACTCCTACCATTCAATGCTACATCACTTTTACAAAGAAGAATGTGCTAAAATTCATTAGAGTGATGTTAACCCTTCACTGCTGGCCTCAGGGCACAGTATGGACATTTATTTCCTCATGCCACTGGTCTCTATGCACTGTACAGTCATGAATGCATTTAAGGGTGCTTTAAACTTAAAACCCTTCCTTCCTGGGCATTAGTTGGAAATTAAATCCCAGGGATACTGAAGATAGTACCAGCATTAATCAGACTGTCTTGGTAGAGGACATCCAGTTGTGTTTAAAGTACATTAATAAAATAAAATTAAATATGTCCTTCGACTGACACAGCTATTTGTTTATTTTATTGTTATTCTATTATTGGCTACTAGTTTCGGCCTCAAAAGGCCATCATGCCAATATTTACACACAAACTTAAAATGCTGGTGCATATAGTACAAAAACTTCAATTTGATTGGATCCCATTTACATTCATTAGAATTCTTTACATTTATTACCAGCCTTTAGATGTGTTATCTGTAGAGAGTTGTGTTTGAGATTTTTATATTGTGAGTACTATGGATGTAGTTCCAAAATTTTTTTTTCATTGGTTGATAACTTTAAAATCTAAAATTATTAATAATTTCAAAATATTCCATATGATGTGTATAAGATGTGTTATGAAGGTTGCAAGTACATTTAAAATATTTATAACATATATTGTCACATTGATAAAATTAGTAAAATAAATAAAATTAGTGTGTGGGTCTCAACTTGTATCTTCAGCTGCTATGCACTTAGTTGGAATTTTTATATACTCTTAGTGAGCTGACTGCTGGTTGTTGTATGCCGCTGTGCTCACATTTGTAATTATTGTTTCTGTATATTCTTTGTTAGTTGAGAGCTGGATATTATATGCTGTGTCTGTTATGTTATGACACTGGCAATGTATTAACTTCAGTGTAGTTTTATTAAAGCTATTTCCAATAAATTCCACTATTATATTTTGTATTGTAACTATATTATATGACAATGTTATATTTTCATTAACAGTACGTTCACATATCATATATATATGTACATGACCTTTGACTTTTTCTATACATCAGGGTCCCGTGTAGTACCTCCTGCAGATCACTTGAATGTGAATAAAACTATACTCTCCTATAAATCCATTGTATCTGCTATTTCAGGTTTGATCATTGATGCTTTTGGTGAGCTGAGAGATCAGTTGGACAGTGTGAAAGAAAACATGGAATCCAACTGTTTCATTTGTGGCATTGGCAAAGAATACTTCGATACTGTTCCCCATGGTTTTGATACACATGTTGCAAAGGAACACAATCTGGCCAATTATATGTGAGTATTACTTACAATACTGTAAACTGGACATTATGTATGTGTGTGAATCTGTGAAAGAAGTGGGCCTTCATTATTATGTGCATCACTTGGATGTTTTCATACTCATTTTACACCTAGATTGCTGTAATTTTACATATTTGTACATAATTCTATAAAAGTATGTATCTAAGCATGTTTTTCCACTTAGTGTCTTTTTGCTTCTTCAAATAAAGTATTGCTCCATCTGCATAGTCTGGAAGTTTTCAGGGGCCTCAGAGTCTGACAGTGAGGTGCATGCAGACTTTAAAGCTGGTCTTCCCCTCATCTGAAATCTCGTATATGTGGAGGATCAAAACTTCCCGTATGACTTTTGTATTATTCCCTCCATGCATTGCAAATGATTACAGTCTCTTAGAACCAACAAATGCACATATTATAATACTTTATATATCACCTTAACTGGCTCCTGCATGATTCAGCTGGTTGCCATCCTCGGAGAGCTTTCAACCAAATAGCTTAAACTTGCAGCAATAAATTATACCTTACAATGCTGTGCATGTGAATGCACAGATTGTGTTAAAATTACACAATATAAATATTAAAATTTACAATATATAGAGTATGATAAATGACAATTGATGTATTGATTATCCAATGTTGCAAAAACTACTGTTTTACAACACTGGATAATCAATATGGCAGAGTGAATGTATAGCTCCACTCATTCTTAACCTCAGCGCTATATAGAGGTCAGTGGTCAGCGTCATGCTCTGGCCGCTTTATTGCCAGGGGAAGAGCCTCTAGTACCCATTGAATAGGAGGCTGGGTGGCCCTCAGATATAGTTTGAATGCTATGGGGAAGAGAATGATCTCTTGTCAATGCTGGACCTTCAGCCACAATACCTCAGCTGTCAGGCCATATTCTATTCATTCCAAATACACTGTCATTACTTCAGTCTAAAGAGTTGAAGTAGGGTCTGAAATCTACAGCAGTCAAGGATGGTGTTTTTAACCCACCAGTAGTATGTATTTTTCTATGAACACACAAAATGATAACATTCAAGTTCATATACTGAATAGTCCTTTGATGACAGGTTCTTCCTGATGCATCTAATCAACAAACCAGACACGGAGTACACTGGTCAAGAGACGTACGTATGGAACATGTATCAAAAAAGGTGCTGGGACTTCTTCCCCGTTGGTGACTGCTTCAGAAAGCAGTATGATGAATTGGGAGGTGGCAGCAGCTAAATTGAAATGACAGATGGCCCTAAGTTCTGTGGAGTTCAAGAAGCATTGAACTGCTGCTCTTTTCTTGATGGTTACTTATCATATCCAACAGTCACAATTTTTCCCTTACATTTAACATTGTAATATAAAAATTTCTTTGTTGTCTTTTGTATTTAAGAACTTAAATTTAAAGTTTTCCTGTATAGTAGCAACTTGAACATACTTCTTTCAGGATATAATGGTTATGAATAATTGCAAGGACTAGAGTTGAGAAAAATGGTAAATGCTGTAAGAGACTTTACACATTTCTTCCAGATAAAATGATCCCATTGTAAGTTTGAAATGTGGTTACAAAATGTGTGGTGTTAAGGGTAATCTGCTTCTCCTGAGTAAGCATGAAGACATGTGAAAAGAATTGCAAAGTTCAGAGTGGAGTGCATGAAGATTAAAGTCTTCTGGGATATGACACTCTCCACTGGTAAATACTTCCTGACATATCAGAGAAACTTGCTGCCTCCACCTTCAGGTTCTTAAGCAGTCCAAGAAGACTATTTGGACCCTGATAATGGAGGCAGCAAGCTACTCCAAGGTGCAGGTAATTATTATCATTCAACAAGGCATATCCATCCCAGAAGACTTGAATCTTCAGTTCCATATGTCTGTATTAAAGCATAATTGGAATATTAAGAACAGTTTAAATTCTGTATTTTTAGTCAAATGTATTCACTGCACCAAAGACAAAGCAAGCACAAGGAGTATGCCATTACGTAGTTTTTTTTTTTTTTTTGCACTTTCATGCTGTCAGTATCCCAGACTGAAAAGTGATGTTCAAGTTTGAATTGCATAAATGTGGAATTCTGGAGTAAAGAGATCATGGAAATGTAAGTGATCTGTGAGAAATCTAACAAAGGAAAATTATGCAGCATTACTGTGTGTACAACTCATAAGAAAGAGGAATTGTAATATGCACAGTTGGCCACTGTTAAGAGATCAGTCCCTGTGTCCTTGATGCTTACATAGTAACCATAAGGCATAAAAGTTTTAATGTGGAAAGACTATTACAGAAAATAAGGTTTTCATTGACATTAACCCTTCATGAAAATGTGTTCTTCTAAGCAACAAATTTAAAAACATTTGACCTACACACAATAATAAGAAAAGACCACCGAAATTCAGGAATGAATCATGTACTTACCTAGTTCCCTCCTTATGCCATACAAACAGTGACTTTTGTTACAACTTTAGATTCAGATAACACAGTTTCAAACACGTAGCTGCCACCTATGTAAGTATGTGAAAACTGAAAATGGCTGAATATGCAAACATAGATAAAACGCACAATTGTAAATCATGTTATACTTTACATATGACATATATTTAATGATCCTTTAGTGCCTAGTTGGTTGTCTCTATTTGCTCTGCCACTGTGCTTTCAGAAACAATGAGGAAAGTACATTTCTTCATATCTGTACCCAAAAGGTGGGAAGATTTAATGCCTTTCACATTCATATATATATATATATATATATATATATATATATATATATATATACACACACACACATTTAGACAACTCTTTCATAGCATGCAAGTAATTCATTGCATGTACTCCTATGATTTCAATTTAAGGCAGTTTGGACAATATGAAATA
>Ga0131853_10013351_pt1 | contig 15051 bp, 11 predicted proteins | sample TergutLab28metaG_FD_92764 | JGI IMG/M metagenome (GOLD analysis project Ga0131853, IMG submission 92764) | Labiotermes labralis P1 segment gut microbial communities from Petit-Saut dam, French Guiana - Lab288 P1 (version 2) (version 2) | ecosystem: Host-associated > Arthropoda: Insects >... | reverse complement strand
GGTGAAGAGGAAGTACACCAAGTGGCACGTCAAACGCGCCGCCCACACCACCTGGCCCCAGCCCGGCCACACCACAAGCATCCATGCCCGGCGCTGCTAACTGAACGGTATTGGGGCTAGACGGGATGTGATGCCTGGCGAAAGAGGGGCCAGTGTGCTGACTATCGTCAGCACACTGCGCATGGCGTCACCGCCGTTCTCGCGGCCGCACCAACTCAGTCTCCGTTTTCGCTGCCGCCTCCGCCCGGGTATCCGAAGGTCCAGCGGTCGAGTCGGACTGCGCCCACTTCATCGATGGCTCGGTTTCGAGCGCAGTGCGAATGCGCCCCAGTGACCATCCCCAGCGTCCTGCTCGCTCAAAGGCCGGGTGAGTACGCAAGATGACGTCGGCTTCGCCGCGCTCGACAGCGTCGAGCGCGAGGTGGTCAACGAGCGTGCGCAGGCTCGCCGGGCCGTGGAGAACGAGGTAGGACGCGAGGCGCACCTCTAGGCGACCGGGGCCGGTGGCCGACATGAGCGGCGCGTCGACGACTGAGCGCCGCGCCGACGCGGCCCGTGCGTATGCCTCCCCGATCTGGGTGAGGATGGGGTCGAGGGTCGTCTCAAGACGCCCGCGTCGCTCATGTGTGGCGAGCGCCCATCGAAGCGCGAGCATGGATGCAATCAACGTCGCCGTCCACGCGACGGGACGACCGACCCGTTGAGACATCAGGCCCACGATGTGCCGGGTGCCGCCGAGCACAGCGATCAGTGAAGCGCCGACCGCGTGTTCAGCCTCGCGGTGTCGCGAGACGGTTGCCAGATGGCCGACTCGTTCGGCGAAAGCCGCGGCCGTGGCGGGCGAATATCCGGGTCGTCGCAGATGCTTGTCATGGGAGTAGACGGCAGTGGCAGATGCCAAGCGCGCGACTTGGACGTGAGCTACGTCCTTCGGGTCGGCGACGTCAGGCACGTCCGGCGTCCAGGACCGCCCGGGATCGATATCTGAGATGACGACAACCGGTATGCGGGACAGGTACCGATCAGTGATGAGCGCACGGAGAGCGTCATGCTCGATGCGGTTCCAGCGGGCCGCCGGGGCCGTCATGCGCCCGATCTCGTGGAACGCCTGATCGGACATAACCATGACTGCGCAGCCGGCGTCGATCGCCTGCAGCAAGCGCGAGGGCGTCTGGGTCAGCACGACAGCACAAGCATCAACAAGTACGACATCGGCATCGATCACCACGACATCGACGACATCGGCAAGCAGCCTCCGCCGCCGTCCGCCGATGCCGGCTTCGCGGTCTGACCGACTGGACATGACGAAAGCGTAGATCGAGCCACCGACACTTCTGCGCGGGCTGAGCCTCAACACGCCATGGTCAACATGGCTACGCTCCATCGCGCGGGCTCGATTGTGCGGTGCGACCGGCGGCGGGTGCTGCCCGTGATCGGCCAACCGCTGCTCGCCCGTCAGTGTCAGGCTGCCAGGGAGATCCGGTTGTCCAACACCCAACGCCACGTGTACGCGGTGCCGTAGTATCCGATCCGGCTGCGAGCTACTTTACCTTGTACAGGCAGGTTCCGCGCAGCTCCCGCTCAGGTTCGCGCCCACTTCGAGGTTCCGCTTCATGTCGACCGACGCCGCCGCCGATGAAGGCGCGACTGACGCCACCGGTCGTGGCGCCGAGGACACAGCGCAGGTCGGCGATGCTCAGCACAAAGATGACGTGACGCGCCAACGGTTGGAGGCCGCAGACGAGCTCATCGCTCGTTACCGGACCACCCGGCCACAGTGGAGCCGATTTGTTGATGGCGTACTAGCGATGATCAGGGATTACCTGAGCGGTGAGCACCTGATGGTCGTTGCCATCGAAGGGCGGTCGAAGTCCGAGCACAGTTACGCGCGCAAGATCTTGGCCTCCGCGCAGGCCGCGCTGCCCGGCGAACTTCATGACCGCGCCGCGTTCCGCATCATCACCCTGTTTCAAGACGACAAGGAACGGGTTGTCGACCTCGTCCGAGCCCTGTTCGGTGACGACCGCGTCCAGGTCACGGGTGAGCGCGGCCAGTTGCTCGCGCCGTGGGAGTTCGCCTACCGCTCCATCCACCTCAAAGTGACTGTTGCCGAACACCTCCTTGAGGGCCGTGGCATCCCGGCGCAGTGTGCGCAAGATCCGTTCGAGATCCAGGTCCGCTCGGCCACTGAGCACATCTGGGCAGCAACCGACCACAAGTTGCGATACAAGGCGCCGATGCCGCTGCCGGGGGCAAGCATCCGGAGCCTGTTCAGACTCGCGGCCCTGCTGGAGACCGTTGACGACGAACTGACCAAGCTCCAACGCAGTGTGCAGGAGGTCCTCACCGGCCCAGGCACTGACCTTTGGAACGGACAGCCGCCCGCTTCAATCCCGGCTACGACCGAAGCGGTTCGTGCCTTGATCGCGACCGACCCGAGCATCGTGACCGGGCTGACCCGTGCGGTGACCAGGGGTTGGGAACTGCGCGAGCCGGTTCCTTGGCATCACGCCGACGCACACTCCGTGGAGACGGAGCAGGCGAAGGTCGAGCATGCCGCGGCGACCGACCTCGCGTTGATCTGCGAAAAGGCCGGCATCGGCACATTGGGGCAACTGCGCGAAGCGCTCGAATCACTCTTGAACGACGATCAGCTCGTCGACACGATCAGGATCGCCGGCCAGAAAGCGGACCTGGGAACTCACGTCCACCACGCAGACTTCTTGTCGTTGTTGCTCTTGTCGATGGACCCTGAACAAGTCCCACCGGCTGCGCTCACGGCATGGAGCGACGCACTGGCCGACATCGCGGCCGACACTGCTGGGCAGCAAGGCCGCGGACTCGCACCCTCTGACACAGTGGAGCCAGCCCACCCACACGGGAGCGCCGAATCAGCTGAGGAGGGAGACCCCGGTGACTAAATTTCGCGTCGACACGCACCTGTTCCGGGAGCTCGGCGAGTTGCTCGTCGGCCGCGACTCCACGGCCTTGGCCGAACTGATCAAGAATGCCTATGACGCCGACGCAAACAATGTGTGGGTTAGCGGCCTGAACCTCGACGATCCTCACGCGAGCACGATCGTCATCCGAGACGACGGCAACGGCATGACCTTCCAGCAGTTCGAGCGCGGGTACCTGACCATTGCCTCCCGGGCGAAGTCGGAAGAGGCCAGGTACTCCCCGCGGTATGGACGCCGCTTCACCGGTGCCAAGGGCATCGGCCGGCTCGCTGCCCACAAGCTGGCCCATGAACTGAACGTAACCAGTATCCCGATCTCCAATATGGGCGCGGCCGGCGTCCGGGCCATGCTCGACTGGGACTACATCGAGTCGTTTGAGAATCTGGATGATCTCGACGGCAAGCTTCCCATGGAGCCGATCTACCCCGACGCGGGAATCACCAGCCACGGCACCACCGTCGAGCTACGTCGGCTCAGGGGCAGTTGGACTCGGCGCGACCTCGACTCATTCGTCAGCCAGGTCGGCGCCTATACACCCCGCCGCGAACTGTACGAACTACCCGAATCAGACGCACCGACCTTCGTACCGCCGCTGCTGACGCGTCCGGTCCAGTTGCGTGGCAGCAGCGCCGGCCGTGCTACCGGTACGGCAGCCACGATGGCCGGCTCCCCGCCCCTCTCATCTCGCGTTGCAGCGGGCCGGTTCGAGGTTCACCTTGAAGGGGACTTCGCCTCCGGTGAATCTTTGACAGCCGACCCCAGCGCCACCGCCGAATACGTGCTGGAGATCGCGAGCTCTACCAACTCGTTGGATTACGGCATCGCCCGGACCGCCTCCTTCAGCGCCACCCTGCCCGAGGGACTTCGGACTGCCATTCCGACCGTCTCCCTACCGCCACTTGAGGGGGGGCCCTACTTCAGCGCCCGCATCTTCGCCAAGTCCGGACGCCGCACGTGGGACCGTGCCGCCGCTGGCGTCAGGGTCTACATGGAAGGGTTTCGTGTCCTGCCCTACGGGGACGAGCGGGACGACTGGCTGGAGATCGATGCCCAGTACACCGAACGACGCCGCGAGCTCGCCACGCTCGGTGAGCGCTTCAACTCCGAGCGACTGTTCGGGACCGCCGCATCCACGAACGAGGGGCTCTCCGCTCTGCCGAACAACGGATACCTCGGTGGCGTGTTCCTCACCGAGGATGCCAGCGGCGGACTAACCATGCTCATCAACCGAGAAGGATTCGTACCCGGACCTGAGTTCTCTCGCCTCAGCGACTCCGTCAAGCGAGGCATCGACTACCTCACCCGCGCCCGCGCCCGCGATAAGGCCGCTGCGGCCGCTCTCCGTGCACCGCGGCGCGGCGCCGTGGCTGTCAGGGGGCGGAGCGAATCTCTAACAGACCAGGCACGGCGGCTGGACACGCTGACGCATCAGGTTCGTGAGTACGTGAGATCCGGTGACGCATTAGCCGCCCTAGACAGTCTGGCGCGGGCTGCGGACCTGGCACAGACGGTGGCCGGCGAGACCGACGACATTCTTACCGAGCTCAACATGATCCGGGTGCTCGCCAGCGTGAGTACGCAACTCTCGGCGTTCGTCCACGAGCTCAACAGCCTGCTCGCGGTGGCGGAGACCGCGCAAAGCGAGCTGAAACAGGCGCGCGCTCAGCTCGATCCGAGCGGCCAAAGAGCGACCGCGGAAATCGTGCAGGTTCTCGAAGAGCTACGGCGCGGCTTGGAAAGGCAAGCCTCCTACCTTGTCGACGTCACATCGACCGACGCCCGCCGCCGACGCAGCAAGCAGCGGCTGGCCGAGCGAGTCGGAGCTGTCTTCAATCTCCTCTCGGTTTCCGCCGCTGCGCGGTCTGTCGAACTCGCCGCGGATATCGACGTCAACATCCGGACACGGCCGATGTTTCGAGCCGAGCTCACCGCAATCTTGACCAATGTCTTGACCAACGCGATCAAGGCGGCCGCCACCGACGACGACACCCAGCGCGCACTCGCAACTGGCTGCACTCCACGGCGCGTACTCGTTGACGCTCACGTCGACGGCCCGTTCCTGGCAATCCGAGTGTCGAACACTGGGGCGCAGGTGAATCCCGCCGACGGCGAGCGCTGGTTCGAGCCCTACGCCAGCACCACGAAGGAGATTGACCCGGTGCTCGGCCAAGGGACCGGCTTGGGACTGACGATCACGCGCTCGCTCGTCGCCGAGAACGCGGGAACGATCCACTTCGTAACACCTCGACCGCCGTTCGCGACGGCCCTCGAGATCAAGCTCCCGATCCAGTCCGGAAGGTAATGACGTGCAAGAACCCGACAAACGAGATCCGCTGGCAATCGTCGCCATCGACGACGAGCCACACGTCGCCGAACGCCTCCTAGATCCGCTCGACGACGACCCGGAATGCTCGCTTAATGTCATCGACGTGATGGCTCTTCAGCAAGAGCAGAATGTCGACCTGATCTTGAGTGCGGACCTGATCCTCGTTGATCACGAGCTACGCGCATGGTCCCGAAACCGGCCGCCGCAGCCATCGGACGGCCTTGCGCTCCTCCGCGTTCTTCAACGCTATATCGAACGGTCCCGAGAAAGTCGGCTCTGTTCGACGGCCCTGTTCAGCGCTGAGCTCAAGGCCCTCTCCGAGTTGCCAGACGACACCCGCGCGCACGTGTTGGCACGGGTCCATGGGTTCGAGTGGGCATTCGCGAAGCGGCCCGGCCAGATCGACCTCACGACTGCGGTCAAGTCGCTCGCGCAAGCTACGGCGACGCTGCGCGAAGCCTTCCGCGACCTCGAGAGTCCTGCGGAGCGGATGGAGGTCTTGCTTAGACTGCTCGCCGTCGACGACGTCGCATGGCGAGATGAAGCTCGCCTCCATATCGAGCGTTGCCGGCCACCTGTCTACGAGGTCGCCGGAGACTCTCATGGTGCTGCGACGCTGCGCTGGCTGCTGCAACGCATCCTGCCCTACCCCACGTTTTTGTACGACATGGCGAATTTCGCCGCGCGCCTGGGCCTCCCGCGCTCGACCTACGTCCAGCACCAGCTTGCTTTGGACGAACTCTTCCAACCTGCCCGCTACACGGGGATCCTCGCTGACTTCGCAGGACCCCGGTACTGGCGTTTTCGTGTTGATGCCACCTTCACCGACTTGGGAATCGACCCCAACGATGCCCGCGCTGTTCGGGCTGCCCTCGATGCGCGAGTCGGCACGGCGCTGCCCTTTGTTGCCCACGCGCGACCGGTCCCAGTTCTCGATGAGACCTACCAGGCAGAAGACGTACCGGTCCCGCCCAATGAGTCGGTCCGCGTCCTGCTCGATGACTGGCCGACCTACGCCGAACCCGCGAGAGTCTCTCGGAAGCTCGGCGATTCACCGCTTCGCGGACTGGTTGTCGACACCGACCGTCGGCTTCTCCCGGTCGACGACTGAGGCCGATCCGATGCTGATTCGACAAAGCGACCTCACCATCGAGCTCGAGGCGCTCAGCACGCTGACTCAGGCGATCAGCGAGGGCGGGTCAGAGAATGTCTTCAGCGACCTGCGGGCTCAGTTCGGCTCGGGGTGTGCGCGAGTTAGCCTTCGGACCAAGGCGTGGAGAAGCACGCCAGTGAGCCGGCGCGTCACCCTGCGCAGCACCCAAGGCTTCGTCTTCGTCGAGCCTGAAGACATCGTCTCGATCGTGTTGCAGTGGGACCTTCGTCGAGAGCCGCTGACTGTGCGCGACAACGATCCCGTGTGGCGCATCATCACGGGCGAGACCGTGATGGAGGTTGTGCGCACTGAGGGGCGCGACGAAGTGGTCGTCGGTAAGATTGGGGTGCCAGTTCAAGGGCCGTCGCCGGCGATCGGACTGCCTGAAAGCCACCTTCCCGCGACTCCTGGTTGTGTTCTTGAGTGCGTCCTCGGCGCACTGTTTGGGTCCGCCTTCCATCAACAGTTCGCGCAGGGCACCTTTTCCGAATGGCACGAGCTTTACCGCCGTCGCGCACGCGCTTGGCTGAACTGGCTCTCAACTGCGATTGATAAGGCGGCCGTGCCAGCGCAGGCTTGGCACGGTCAGCCCGCGGAAGACATCTACACCACACCCCTCACACGAAAAACGCGGCCCGAGCCCTCACTCGTCCGATACTGAATTCGCCGCGATCCGCGCATCGATCGATGACAGCAGGGTGTCGGCATCGAAGTCGGGCCCACTTCTCACCCACTCGTAGCCGTCCATGGCCTCGTTCGTACGCCAGGCCACCAGCGCAGCACCATCGAGGTAGGTGCCGGTCATCGCGACCAGCTGCTCAAGGCACGTCTCGACCGGCTCCGCAGGTCCGAGCCGGGCACCCCAGACAACATAGACAGCGGGATCTTTCTGAGTCCGCCAGCTCTGGAACGACTGCAGTCCCGAATTCGGGAACGACCGCATTTCCTCGGACGAACCGCTGCCTGGCGAGGAAGCGAGCTTGAGGTCGACGGCCGCGAACTTCAACTCCTTACGGCGGTTGGTGAAGTCCGCGAGCGCGTCGCGTTCGCTGACGCCTGGAGCAGCAGAGGAGCCGGTGACGCGGGTGAACAGGCATAGCCGAGGGTCGTCGTCCGCGGGCCAGACTAGATTTGGCTTGAACGGTTGGCTGTACCCGCCCACCGTCTTTCGGCTGGCCATCAGTTGATGGTTGCGTTGCTCGATCAGAAGGCGGAGGAGCCCTGAGAACCACTCCCCTTTGCGTCGGTACGCGGCATCAGACATCGCGGTGCCGGTTCGCCCCGCTTCCCTCTCGTGGTCCAGCAGCCACATCAAGCGACACCATCCCGCACTGACCTGAGACATCGAGGTCAGCCCGTTGTCCTGGATGGACTCCTTGAGGGCCTGCCACGCGGCCATGGCATCTGAGGCGACGAGGTTCTCCATTGGCTGTGTTCCTAGCTCCGAACGGTGCTGTCATCGTCGGCCGCGCCCAGTCGTGAGCTTCGCAGCTTCCGCGATGCTTGCCACAGGTCTGCTCTGGTCGATTCCGGCAGGTTCAGCACGTCGCCGAGGATCACCTTGTCGACGGTCTTGGTGACCGCGAGCCACTCCCCTGCCTTCAACTGTCGGTCGAGGCGCGACTTCTTGTCATGCAGGATTTCCGCAGCAGCTTGAAGGACGGCTGGCTTCGGCACCGGAAGCGTGGCCGCCTCTCTCGGTTCCATCTTCAGAATTCCACCGCCATAGGACCGACCCTGAAGCTCAGCTCCGACCATCGTCATGCTGTTCAAGCAGAGCAAAGGAAGGAATCGCGCGACGACGGGCGCGGTGCCCTCTTGAAGCCGGAGACCGTGCAAGCTGTTGACATAGGCAACCTTCGCCTGGTTCTCCACGAGCCGCGGATATCGGTGGCTCATGTAGGTGAAGTAGAGGTCAGGGATACGCACGGCCGGAGGCCTCCACCAGGTCGCCCGGACACGGCACTTGTAGTTGAAGTTGACCCCTTCGGCTATCCCGACCTCGAGGTATTCGGCGATCTCATCCTCGGTAACGCCCTCTTGCGGACGCAGCATCCAGACCCGCTCACCGGCGTCTCGCAGCGCATTCCACGAGACCCGCGTGAACGATGGTGCCGTCAAGTGCCGGCTACCTGGTGGAAGTGCCTTGATGACATGGCGGTCGGGTTGAAGTCCGTAACGTTGACGGGTCTCCTCCGTCAGACAGAAGAACCCATTCGCCCCCGTGACCGTGCCAAGCTCGATGGTCCCGTACTCGGATAGGGCCTGCGCACCGGACGCCGTCGCACGCCGGAAAGCACTCATCTCCCCGACGGTCAGAAGCAGGTCGGTCCACTTGCCGTTACCTGCCGGGGCGCGAGCGGTTAGGTCAAGCGGATGGAGGCCGAGTAGGTCCTCGGCGTCCTCCACGTAACCCAGTGAGAACGAGTCGCATCCCCCTGTCCCAGAGGCGATCAGAAGGATGACCTTCTCGATCGCGTCCTCGAACTGAAGGCGCTCGAAGAAGATCAGTCTGACATTGGCGAAGCGGCTCTTTAGCCACTGGCGGATGGGCTCTGCGTATCCGACTGTCAGAAGCTCCGCGGGGACGACCATCGCAAGACGCCCAGTTGGCTTGAGGAACGCGGCGGCGTGTACGAGTGTGGCTGCCCACGAAGACGCCGTTCCAGGAAGGCGCACACCCTGTGCCAAGGCGGCAGCGGCGGAGCGACGCCTGCTGTCTCCGCTATGAGCCTGGAACCGCACATATGGCGGGTTGCCCAAGACCGCGTCGACCTGCGGGACTCGCGATCCGGGTGCGCCAGGCGGTGGCTGCTCGAAGAAGTCTCCGGGAAGGAGTGTGGCGTCGGCATCTTCGGCGTTCAACAGCTGCTTCGCGTTCTGCACCGAAGCCTCATGAAGGTCGACGCCGAAGATCTGCGCCGACATCGAAGACCTATTCGTTCCCAGCGTCCGAAGCCGCTCCGCCGCAGCGAGCAGAAACGCGGCCTCACCGCACGTCGGGTCCAGGACCGAGGCGTTCGGGTCGTCTCCAACCGCCCACTGGGCCAGGTACTGGGCGATGCTGTACGGAGTGAAGAACGCTCCGCGCTGCCGTCGGCTATCGAGCGTCCATCCTTCGGTACTCAACTGGACGTCGGCGGTACCGGTGCGCTGATTCGTGGCCATGTCAGCGACAGTGCTGGGCGGCCTCGGCGAGGCAATCGGCTCAATCATTCCCGATCACCGTCGACGGGCTCCTCGTCGAGATCGGTACCTGCGAACGGGTCTTCCTCTCCCGGCTCGGCCACGACGCCGCCGGCTATCAGGTCACCGCGCCTCCGGCGCACCTCAGTGTGCACGCCGATCGGCGTGTTACGCAGCACGGACGCGATCAGGTCGTCAAAGAACTGGCTGGCGGTGAGTTGCGGGTCACCGTCGGTGACACTGCTGCACTCCAAGGTGTCGTTGTCCCAGTCAGCCACGAGCAACATTGTGGCGGCGTACGGACCGTCTGGCTGCCGAAGCCTCAGAAGCAGGTCGCGCAAGTTTGCGAGTGCGCCTGTCTCCTCCCGAATGTTGGAGCGGACAAGAAACGCGTAGCCGCAGGCGGCGAGCGGGTATCGGTCCTTGAGGTTGGTGATCTCGCCGAGCGTCTCTTCGTAGCGGTTGTTGCGATTGTTGGCATACGAACTGAACTGGCTCTTGGTCGAGATCAAGACTTCCGGTCCACGCTGCCACCGGCCGATTCCGACGTCGACCTGCTTGACGTAATAGCGCCCAAGGATCTGTGCGCCGCTCGTGCCGGGCACGGCGTTGAGCGTGGCAGTGATGGCACTCCGCAGCGCACGGGGCCGCAGTTGAGGCTTAGCTGTTCGCGATGCGCGGCTGGCTGCCTCGCTCAGCATCGGCTGCAGGAGCACCGCCTCGGCCTCTTCCAGAGCCGTGCGCAGGCGATCGGCCGCTCGCTCCAGAAGCTCAAACTCCGGCGGAAGCACCCGCGGCTGCCGGCTTCGGGGCCACGTCTCGAAAGCGCTAAACCCAGCACGGCGCAACTCATGGGCGATCCACGCATCGAGCGCCTTGACCGTGCGGCCGGACTCGGAGCGTTCGGCATCACCGGCGGCGATCGGGATCGCGAGCATGCGATGAAGCAGGTCGAAGTGAGCTTCGTACCGTCGTCCGGCGGCCGAAGCGATCCACGGACTGCTCGTCTCGTCGCTAGCTGCGAGCAACCCGTCGAATGCCGAGAACGACTCGGGGCGGGACGACACCTGTTCTGCCTCCCTCTCATCTTGACGCAAAGCCATTTGAGTTGTTCTACCGCTCGGGTACGACAATCCTGAGCCCGCAGGACAAGCATGCCTGAAGAGTCCGAGCTTCGCGGCGTTGGCGCTCGGCATGTCCCGGCTAACGAGGATCCGGCTAGGACCGGTGCGGCCCGTGGCAGCCACAGTCTCCGTTGCTAGGACTCCGTCTACGCGGCTGTCCCGCACAAGTGGAGTGCTCGATTGCGCGGAGTCGATCGGTCGACGTCCACCGGCGCCCCCCACCTCAAGATCCTGCGGGGTGGCTGGGGCCTGGACCGCTGCCGCATCATCCCGAGAGGAAGACGACGAGGGAGTGCACGGCATGATCGTCGACACGACGCGAGTGCGTTTGCGATCGTAACGCATGGTCATCCGAGGGTCGGAGCACTCCTTCGGCCCCACCATCTGTGGCCCCTAATGCGCCGGTCGAACCGCTCCGCAGTAAAATCGCTGCGTCTGGAGACACTCACCAGGGTCAAGTCCCGGATAGTGGTGTAGCGCTGCGTGCTCCTCGATGAGGTATCAGGCGGTCAGCGCGGGCAGGTCTTCAGCTCCGATCTCGGTGTCGGTGGTGGGCACGAGGTTCATGCGGGACCTGGCGAGGACGTCGAGTCCGAGGTAGCGGCGGCCCTCAGCCCATTCGTCGGTCTGTTCGGCCAGGACGGCGCCGACGAGGCGGATGATGGACCCGCGGTTGGGGAAGATTCCGACGGCGTCGGTGCGGCGCCGGATCTCGCGGTTGAGCCGGATATGGGGTTGTTGGACCAGATCTGCGTCCAGATCTCCTTCGGGAAAGCGGTGAACGACAGCAGGTCAGCGCGGGCACGGTCGAGGTGCTCGAACACGGCGGGGAGTTTCTCTTCGACGTAGTCGAGGAGTCGGTCGAACTGCGCTGCGACCGAGTCGGCGTCGGGTTGGTCGTAGACGCTTTGCAGCATCGCCTTCACGGCCGGCCACATGCTCTTGGGGGTGACGCCCATCAGGTTGAACGCGTAGTGGGTGCGGCAGCGCTGCCAGGCTGCGCCGGGCAGGTTCGCCGCGATCGCCTCCCGTAGCCCGGCGTGGGCGTCAGGCGTGACGAGCCGGACTCCGGTCAGGCCGCGTGCGACGAGGTCGGCGAAGAACTCGTTCCACGCGGCCCCGGTTTCCGCGGTCGCGACGCGCATCCCGAGGACCTCGCGGTGGCCATCGTTGTTGACGCCGGTGGCGAGCAGTACGACGGCGTTGATCACCCGGCCGCCTTCGCGGACCTTCATCGTGAGCGCGTCGGCGGTCACGAACGTGAACGGCCCGGCGTCGCCAAGCGGTCGGTGGCGGAAGTCCTCGACGGTCGAGTCCAGATCGGTGGCCATCCGCGAGACCTGTGACTTGGACAGGGAGTCGATGCCGAGGGTCTTGACCAGCTTGTCCATCCGCCGGGTGCTGACGCCGGCGAGGTAGCAGTCGGCCACGACGGTGATCAGCGCTGCTTCGGAGCGCTTGCGGCGCTCGAGGAGCCACTCGGGGAAGTAGGTGCCCTTGCGCAGCTTGGGGATCGCGACGTCGATGGTGCCGACGCGGGTGTCGAGGTCACGGTGGCGGTAGCCGTTGCGCTGGCTGGCCCGGCCCGGGCTGGGGCGGCCGTACTCGGCGCCGACGACGGCGTCGGCGTCAGCCGAGAGCAGGGCGTTGATGATCGACTGCAGCAGCGATCGCATCAGGTCGGGGCTGGCTTCGGCGAGGGCTTCGCCGAGCAGGCCGGTGGGGTCGACAATGTGGGGAGCGGTCATCGTGATGTTCCGTTCGAGAGTGCTGTGGAAGGTTCGCTCGAAGGATCACGCGGTGGCCGCGTCTTCGTCCACGACCGGGACGAAGTCGGCGACCGCGCTACACCACTATCAGGGACTCAACTCTCACCAGCCCTTATGCACCCAAGTCGCCGCGATCCCTTGGTCTAACATTGGGGGCCTACCCCCGGAACTTGGACACGGGGTGTGATTACGCAGCGGGTTGCAGCGTAGTGGTGGCGCCGGTCTCGTAGGCGATCGGCGAGGTGTAGCAGCACCAGGAGTGGCGTCGCTTGGTGTTGTAGCGGGTCAACCACTTGAAGACTTGCCGGCGGCAGGTCAGCTCGTCGGGCCAGGTCTTCGCATCTTGGAGGACCTCCCGCTTCAGGGCGGCGTTGAACGACTCCGCGAGCGCGTTGTCAGCCGAGGACCCGACGGCACCCATCGACTGGGTGACACCGAGCTTCTTGCAGAACCTGGCGTAGTCCTTCGAGCAGTAGACCGACCCGTGGTCGCTGTGAAACACGGCGCCGGCCATCGATCCGCGGGTGGCCTTGGCGGCCTTGAGGGCGTCCGCGACGAGCTCGGTACGCATGTGATCGGCGACCGCCCAACCGACGAGGCGACGGGAGTAGCAGTCGATCACGGTAGCCAGGTAGAGGTTCCCGCCGCCGGCTGCCTCGGCGATCGGCAGGTAGGTGATGTCGCCGACGTAGCGACGGTTCGGCGCGTCAGCGGTGAAGTCCCGTTTGAGCAGGTCGGGCACCTTCTGATCGGCTGGCTCCGGGACGGTGGTGCGGACCTTGCGTCTCTTGACGTAGCCGGCGATCCCGACGGCTCGCATCACCCGGGCGATCCGCTTGTGGTTGACCCGCTCCTCGGCGGGTTTGCCGTCGTTGAGCTCCGCGGTGATCCTCGGCGCCCCGACGGAGTTGTCCTCGTCGTGGACCTTGCGGATCCGGGCCACGAGCGCGGCATCGGCCGCGGCCCGCGCGGCGCGGGCTGGGGCGCCGGCTTGCCAGGCGTAGAACGATGAGCGCGTCACCTCGACGAGCTCGCACAGTCGCTTCACCTCGAAGGTGGCGGAGTTGTCGGCGACGAACTGGAAGCGACTCACCAGCGCGTCTCCCCGGCGAAATACTTGGCCGCCCGCTGCAAAATCTCGCGCTCGGTGGTCAGCTTCGTCGTCTCGGCCCGCAGCACAGCGTTCTCGGCCTCGAGCCGGGCGATCTTCTGTTCCGGCGTCTCATCCGCCGGTGCCGGCGAGGTCGCCCTGGTGGAGGTCGTGGCTTGTAGCGGGCTGGAGGTCAGCGTCCCATCGGCCGCGGTCTTCTTCCCGGTCCCGTACGCCTCGAGCCAGTGACGCAGCGTGCCTCGCACGATGCCCAGATCCTCAGCGATGCCGCGGACCGTGGCCCCCGGCGTGGACTCGTACAAGTCGACGGCCTGACGACGGAACTCCTCGGAGTAGTTCTTCCTGGCCATGATTCCTCGATCATCTCGCTTCCCCAGCAGATGCTGGATTCAGCGTGTCCAAGAACCGGGGTCAGGCCCCTTGCGCCAATTCGGTGGCGTCCGTCCAGGACAGACGTTGCGCCGGCTTGCACGTGGATCGGCTCCTGCAAGAGTGAGGCGACACCAGCAGCCAGCGGTTCCTCGGGTACCGTGCATTGCACTACGGAAACAGAGCAGTGAGGATCGGTCGTTCCGTCTAAAAGCAACAGAAGCTTCGGTACAAGTCCCGTCACGATGGCTAGCGCATCCGCCCAAATTAACGGGGACTTACCTGCAGTTGGACATCATGTGATGACCGCTAGCGTGCGTGCGCCAACCCGGGCAAGGGCGGTCGCACCTTCGGCACGCGTGGTCAAGGGAATCACCCCAGGACTGGTGCAAATCGAGCAGATCGGCCTGCATGTAGCCCGCACGGTTGAGGGAAAGCATCCGAACGCTGATCACGGGACGCATTCTGCATGCGTCAATTGTTGGAGACGCAATCGACGAGAATCGACCTGACCGCCCGGGTGGCGGCGCTCGCGGGCGGGTAAATTGGCTGGTCTCGGACATCTCCTGGATCGCGCCATCGAGCCGGTCACACCGGGCCTTGGTGACGGCCCTGGGCCGGAGTGGGCGGGAGCCTCACAACGCCTGGGAAGGCGCGTAGGTCGCCCGCGCCCACGAGCCGGTGCCGCGCGCGCCGAGGGCATAGGTGCCCGCCTCGTGGAGTGTGACGAATCCCTCGAACCGGTTGAGCTTGTTCGGGCTTGCCGTGGACGTCGACGAGCCCGGTGGCCTCCAGACGCTCGAGGGCCTCCCGGAAGGTGCGAGCGCGCGCTTGTCGCGAGCCTTGTGCGGTCTGCGACAGCCCCGGATCGAGGAACGGTGTTATGTACCTCGAGCCCAACTGAAGCACGCAGATCATCCGAACTAGTTGCAATACCGTTCAGTTAGCAGCGCCGGGCATGGATGCTTGTGGTGTGGCCGGGCTGGGGCCAGGTGGTGTGGGCGGCGCGTTTGACGTGCCACTTGGTGTACTTCCTCTTCACCACGCGTGGCG
>Ga0131853_10013350_pt1 | contig 15052 bp, 10 predicted proteins | sample TergutLab28metaG_FD_92764 | JGI IMG/M metagenome (GOLD analysis project Ga0131853, IMG submission 92764) | Labiotermes labralis P1 segment gut microbial communities from Petit-Saut dam, French Guiana - Lab288 P1 (version 2) (version 2) | ecosystem: Host-associated > Arthropoda: Insects >... | reverse complement strand
TTGAGAGAGTGCAGTTTGGTAGAGTGGTCTTCTGGGTTTTGAGAGAGTGCAGTTTGGTAGAGTGGTCTTCTGGGTTTTGAGAGAGTGCAGTTTGGTAGAGTGGTCTTCTGGGTTTTGAGAGAGCGCAGTTTGGTAGAGTGCTCTTCTGGGTTATAAGAGAGTGCAGTTTGGTACAGTGGTCTTCTGGGTTATGATAGAGTGCAATTTAGTAGAGTGGTCTTCTGGGGTTTGAGAGAGTGCAGTTTGGTAGAGGAGTCTTCTGGGTTATGAGAGAGTGCAGTTTGGTAGAGTGGTCGTCTGGGTTTTGAGAGACTGCAGTTTGGTAGAGTGGTCTTCTGGGTTATGAGAGAGTGCAGTTTGGTAGAGGAGTGTATTTCCTGTCATAATCCAGGAGACCACTGCAATAAAACCATGAGAATTTAATTTCTATACGCAAATTCATTACAAGTGGATTCTGAGAGAAACGACCCTGCAATATGTGTTTTCGAGATATCCAGATCTATCAAATGGATATATGTTTAGTGGCATAATTAAGCATTCCTTGCGTCTAAAATATTCCGTTAATTTGCAAGTATATAACCATTTTCTTTCCCTTTAGAAATTTGTTCTGGATTTGAATAAATTTTATTCAGTCAATACTGCTCTAAAAATATCCGATAATTTTTCTTACTACCTTATCCCCTAGAATTACACTTACTTCGTTTTTCATATATTGTCATTTTTCCCTTTCGACATTCGGTTAATTTTACATTGACATGTCAGTCCAAATTCGAATTATGACGGCTACAACCATGCTCAGAAATCTTACTACATTTTTGCTCTAAAGTATGTTTTTTACTGCCAGGAATCGAGAAGCAAACTTTGAGCAATAGCTATATTATGCGAGAGTTTTAGATGTAGATGAGGATTTTAACGCAGGCTGATTTAATATTCCATCATTTTGAAAGATTTGAACGAGCATATAGAAGGCGGTTTCTTGAAGCAACATAGCCCAGTATTCGGACCAATGGCAGACACACGAACTGGAGGACAAGAGATCCTGTAAGGCAGCTGGCTACCAGATTGCACATGGAGACAGTTTCTTGAATATTAATATACGTGATGAAAACATCTGCTCGGTTGCTTGTAGTTGTTTAGCAGGTAAGGGACATAAAGAAAAAGAATCGTTTTTAAAATAGGCGAAACGAGGTTAAATGTTTAACCTTTTGACGCCTACTGTCAACTATAGTGATCGTACCGCACCGCTAACCTCTAAAGTTGCATTTTATATATTTATTCAACAAATATAGGTACTGAATATTTTAAACACGGTATATAATCTCCGTTTTTTCTCTTCAAAATGCAATTTGTTTCATAATTGTAACGTATTTGGTTCCTGTATTATTCACATTTTATATACAGGTGTGCTACAATTAAAAAAAAATTCCAGCGCCAAAAGTTTAATTTGATGGGAAATACATAACGAGGAATAAATTGAAATGCCAACTTGATGAAACAAGGTAATTTTATTGATGTATTCTTAGCTCGACATGTTTCGGGTACATACGCCCATTATCAGGAGCATTAGATGTTGAGTTGCAGCATACGGTTTTCTGCACCGAGTTTTTGGATGGGTGGTGGTCTTGAGAGCCTCTGCTTAGGTCGTGTGTATGGTGCAGATGGTGCCTTGCGAAGGCACGGCACCATCTGCACCGTAAACACGACCTACACAGCGGCTCTCAATACCACCACCCATCCAAAAACTCGGTGCAGAAAACCATATGCTGCAACTCAACATCTAATGCTCCCGATAATGGGCGTATGTACCCGAAACATGTCGAGCTAAGAATACATCAATAAAATCACCTTGTTGCATCAAGTTGGCATTTCAATTTATTTCATGAGGAAGATGCACGGTCAAACAACCCTCAATTTTCAATATGTAACGAGATTAAAAAGAAAACTGCGACCATCAAATATGTTTCAGATTTCAACAACGACAATAACAACAACAAAGATGAATTTTAAGTGCGTTATTTAACAACGCTGTCAATTGATAAATTTATGTAGCATCGGTAGTAGATTAGTGAATGTTTAGAGAAAAATGATGGAATGATACTGGCAGGGGAAACCTGAAGTACTGGGAGGAAAACCTACCCCAGTGCCACTTTGTTCACCGGAAATGTCACACAAACTGACCAGGGATGGAACCCTGAACTCCGCGGTGACAGGCCAGCGACTGACCACCAGAAGGATGACATGACGAATAAAAAGACCACACTAATTGATTGAAATTACCCTTTATTTTATCCGGCCACTATCGTATATTGTCATGCGGTACATTTCTTTAGACTGAATGTTCGTTAATAGCCGTAAGTTTGGGTACAGACACCATGAAAATAATTTTATATTATTTAAAATTAATAATTGCAACATTCTGGGGTTTTGATGCTAAACCATCCAGGATACAATACTTCTTTAAGTGAGTGGATATTTTGAATATGCCAGAATATTAATTATCCGATATCATCGAGTGAAATTTATAAAAATCCCTAAATTTAAAATTTGTAAATCAGTTGACCTCAGTTAGTATGCTTTATTTGACATTCTAAAAGAGAGAAAATCTTTTCGGTAGATCTAAGAGTACATGTACTAGCAAAAAATTAAAATTGATCTTGCATGTTACAAGGATGTGGGCGAAAACTCAACTGGATCATGACAGTCCTCATTCCTTGGGAACCAGGCTAAGGACCTGTGAGTTACCTAAACGAAGTGCAATATTTTGACGTCTAAGCGTGATATCCTGCCGTGTCACAATGATATAGGCAAGGAAAATCACTTACAGTCACATCATAACTATATTTGATTAGAAGGTATGACGCGTACATTTAGTTAAGCGACGCATTTCGACCCAAATAATTGTCTATAATACCGTATATTCTCGCATCTAATCCGCACCTTTCTTACAGTTTCAGTGGGCTAAAAACTCAGATGCGGATTAATATCGCGTGCGGATTAGATTCACGGTCGTGAGCTGGATTTTGGAAAAATGATACAGCCGCTGTACGTGCCGTAAGAGCAATACAATACAATAATATATTATTTTATTTATTATTTATAATATATTATATAATATTTATAATTTAATATTATTCATCAGACTCGCCGTCATCATTCATAACCCAGTCACTATCATCAGCTGTGGTACGTTTGTACCGATGGCAGTTAAATGACCACTTCACGCACGGCGCGTTAGTCAGATAACGGTTAAACCATTGGTAACATCCAATATTATTCAGTGTGCCTTGTAGGCAAGAGGCGGTTGAAGGAAGGTGCGGATTAGAACCGCGAACTAACATTTTTCGTTTAAGAAATCGGCAAAAACTAGTGCGGATTAGATTCTGGTGCGGATTAGATTCGAGAATATACGGTAAAAGACACTCGAGTTTTTACTTATTGATTTTGAAGGGGAATGTTCCATTTTATAACACCTATTCCATTGTTCGCAGGTAGCTAGTAATATTTCGTTTGAACATAGTGCAACTATGGCCTGTAACAAATAACTTAACACGACACCAGATTTCACTAGAAAACAAACCGCTCGAATGATCGACTAATCTTCGCGTGGCACGTAACGTATACCGTTCTTGCTCTGAGTGACGGCATATCGTCTTAGCGCGAACCGTCGGCTCACTTCACCGCGCGGGCAAATGGCCAGTGCTCGGCTTTCTCAACGCGCCCTGTCCCTACTCCTGTGTGGTCCCCTGAGGAAGCTACTGTAGTGAATTTTATGCTTGTCTGATTTCCTGTGCAAAACTGGTATCTCGTACAACTGTGACCTCCCACATTCTTCAAAAAGGTGGTTTTTTGGTATACGAAATGAACAAGTTGTTTTTGTTCGTTACATTTGTGTTTGTTCCAGTGCTTGGTTTCGGCTATTGTACGGGTTGTATTTTGAAAGAAAACTAAACAAAAATTGTACCGATTAGTCGCTACTTGAAGAATAAAGAATCGCTTTGTTAATGGTGAATAACAATGGGATATTTCAGTTTTCAATTCAAACTAGATACCAAAAATGAATCGATGCGATTTCATGACAGAAGTACAAACAATTTTGGGCTTCATTAAACCAGATTTCGGCCTTCCTTGTCCATTATTTAAATAAAATTAATGAACGTAAATGAATATATATATATATATAGCAGGGGGATCGCTGTGGTACAGTGGTTAAGGTGCTGTGCTACAAATCGGAAGGTCGCTGGTTCGATCTCAGCTGGTGTCATTGGAATTTTTCATTGACATAGTCTTCCGGGAGCACTCTGGCCCTGGGGTCGGCTCAGCCTCTAACAGAAATGAGCATTTCCTGGGGGTAAATTTGGCCGGTACGTAAGGCTGACAACCTTACCACCATCCTGTGCCGTTGTCATGTAATCTGGTAACCTTAACTTCCTGGAACCCTCTGAGCCACTCCAGGTCTATAACGGGACTGCTTTACACACACACACACACACACACACACACATATATATATATATATATATATATAGTTATGTATGTTACTCCACGATGCAGCAGTGAGATACTTAACTTTAAGTAAGCCTTATTTATGCCTGTACGTACGTAAAATAGGGCACGCGTTACAAGCCGGTAGGTCGCGGGTTCGATACCCGATGGTGTTATTAGAATTTTTAATTGACCTAATCCTTCCGGCTGCACTATGGCCCTAGGGTCGACTCAGCTTCTAACAGAAATGAGTACCAGGAATATTTGCTGGGGGTTAAAAGCGGCCGGTGCAGAAGGCTGACAACCTTACAACTTTTATGTGCCGATTGCCATGAAATCTAGGAACCTCACCATTCTGGGACCCTCAGGGTCTGAACAGGGATTGCTTCACATATGTGCGTACAAAAAGATTAACACTGTTTAGTAAAGTGCGTTCTTCGTGTTGATATATACGACTTAACACAGGACACTTTTCCTGCATTTCATATTCTCCTTCGACATCTATAAGAAAACCATTACTATGAAATGTCTTATAGTGGTATTCTACATTTATTTCATTTTACATACTTCTGAACTTTCATAATAATTCTGTTTGTAAACTGTGGCTATTTAACAATTAATATCTACTGGTACACAATCTCCGATATATTTGGGCCATTCATGGGTCATTACAAGGGCGTCATAGCAATTAACCCTTTGAAAGCCGAATTAAATCCCTTTTGACACTTGCTGACATTATTAGGAGCTCACCATATTCTCCACGTTAGCGGGTTAAGGATTGAAATGAGAAGTGTATAAAGACGCAATACTAAAAGCAGTCCCATTACAGGCCTGGGCAGGCCCAGAGGGTTCCAGGAAGTTAAGGTTCCCAGATTTCGTACAAACGGCATAGGATGGTGGTAGGTTGTCAGCCTTACGCACCGGCCGCCTTTACCCCAAGGAAATACTCCTGGTACTCATTTCTGTTAGAGGCTGAGTCGACCCCAGGGCCATAGGGCGATCGGAAGGATTTTATGTCAATGAAGAATCCACTGACACCAGCTGGGATCGAAACAGCGACCTTCCGATTTTTAGCACAGCACCTTAAACACTGTGCTACCGTGGTCCCCCATAAAGATGCAATACTGCAAATATCAATTTGTATTTAAGAATGACCAGTTCATTTACATCTCATGAAACTTAAGCCAGGCATTTTCAGTTCCTTACCAATGCACACTGTTTCAAACAGGGTTGACAGATGATTTTAAAATTCACAGCAGGTCAAAAAGCTATGAAAAGTTTCTTATAATTCGTTGTGCCTCAAACAGATATGACAAATCTCTTGAAAACTCAACACAAATTATCGTACTCCTCATTTTTCGTCAGACTTCAGAAATAAACCAATTTATCTGATATATTGATAATAAATTAACTACTAAACTAATAACCTGGATCATTTCTGCGTATATTACTGACAGGACTGTTACTTAACAATTTAGATAAATTTCCACAAATTACGTATCGCAAAATTAATTAGATAATAGTGGAGGGAAACCCAAAATACAAAAGTGGAGTCAAGCCCAAAAAATTAAAAAAAAAAAAAACCTGTCGAGGCTTCGAATTTACGAGGATATACTGATACAAGCCGCACAGAATCTTAGAATAACCATCCAGTGAGATAACATTCGAAAATGAAACGCCCTGTATAAGAAGCAAGAGCTGAGTGCAAAGTACAGCTGAAGGATTGTCGTAATCTTTGTTTTAGTTATTAATTAATTGTCGTGGTCGTTTTGATTGTTTTTACTTCTACTTTTGAACTCACGGCTAGAAAATCGTCTGAAACACTCACAGATTAATGCATACACGTAGGCTTACAAGTTAATGGCAGTGGTTTGTAATTAAGAAGAAAGAAAATGGCTTTCTTTGAACCGCCAGTAAAAACGTCTTCAGTGATTAGTTGTCTTGAGAGTCTAGGCCTATCTGTTGATATGGTATTGGTAATTATTATACCAGACAGACGGACAGACGGACAGTGTGATTACCAAATATATTAACGGCTTCTTTTGTCTGGCGAAATGATGTTCCAGAGCGTTACGTGTGGTGGGGTCCAGACTGCTAGGTTATTGGTTGCTGGCGAGACTAGGGAACCCCCGCTGATGTGAACTGTGAGGGGGGGCTTGCATCTAGCAGCGGGGGTTCCAGGAATACACTCAACAAGTATCGCATGACCCCCATGGCAATACGAGGCCCAAAAAAGTACAATTCGATAATTCCTTACACAAACTGTATACATATCAATATATCAGAATTACCTTTCTCTATTTATTTGTTTATTTATTTCTCTATTTATTTGTTTATTTATTTATTTATTACCGATTAATTTTTTAATGAGAGTGTGATGACAGCATGCTATTTGGAACGCATCAACGGGTTGATTTTTCTCAAACAAAAGTAGATAATTTGACGTTCAGGTGACCGTGCATCGTAATGAATTCTTATAATAAAACCAAATAGATGCACTAATTTCTCAAATTTATTTTTGGAATAAAACTCTACATGATTCGGACAGTTCCTCTGTCCTTCATCAGGAGTTTTTTCACTGTACACACAGCAATGGTATGTGTTGTACAGCTTGCGAGCAGGATCAGGACGAAATTCCGTCCAGATCCTGCTCGCAAGCTGTCAGAAAACCTGTATGACATAAACCATTGTTGTGTGTACAGTGAAAAACTCCTGATGATGGACAGAGGAACTGTCCGAAACATGTAGAGTTTTATTCGAAAAATAAATTTGAGAAGTTAGTGCATCTGGTTGGTTTTATTAGAAGAAAAATTGATAATATTTGGAATCTGCACTTAGGTTTAATATTGTCAATATAACCTCTAATAGAACATGCTAGATTTATTAATATTTGGTTAAATATATTAAACAACTGTTTTCCGCTCCTCCGTTGGAGGGGGGGTGCTTGAATTGACAGAAATTCCCCATTACAATTACATACAACAAAAAATATTCCCTTGAGAAAAATTATAACACATAAATTTAAATGGTAAACTGACCAATGTTTTGCCGGATAAACATGTCGTGCTTTTACGAATTCAATGACAAACGTTAGACCGACGTTTCGGAGAAGCGCACTTCCACAAATCCAGAAATCTTAACATCCTAGAGAACTTTAGAATCTTCACATAGAAGTTGTTCGACAACGCTCATTAGCCTATGTACGTGTACGCTACTGATGGTAAATGAATTTTTCAAATAATATTAACGTAATGAATTAATTTTACTAAACTTCTTTGACCAAAGTCACATTTTTCATTACATACACAGCACGTATGTGTTAGCTCTCACTTCACGTGTTAGAATAAGTTCCCACGAATTACAGCATTTCTGTGGTGATTTCCGGTGAAATGTGTCCGTTCTGAGCAAGCACAAATGTAATACATAATTAATATACGTGGATTAGAAACACGAAAAATACAGGGCGTTTCATAATGTTCTCCGTGATTACAAACGTTTATAACAAGAAAAACAAAGGACCTACCTTAATGGAATTGTTCGCAGCCACAGGAAAACTGAAATTTATTTTTGACAACTAGAGATGTTCGATGTGTGCACCACGGGTGACACGGCACACATCGATATTCTTCACTGCTGCAAAAATCCGCGCCTTTAAGTCAGCGAGGTCACGTGGATATGGTACTTTGCGTACTTTGCACGAAATGCACGTTGCACAGTAACCACCGTGTGATATTCCAACACACAAAACGACTTCTCAACCGGAGCGGCCATTTTCTCACTACATCGGCAGAAATATGAACTAGGATGAAAAACAAGTTAGTGGTAATAAAATTTTTGAGTTGTTCCTTCTGTCTGTACAAGTTTTGTAAATACGTATCCTGCGTTTATCCTATAATAAATGTTTTGTAATCCCGGAGTACATTATGAAACACCCTGTATGTTTGAACATGTATTGGCTACAGAAGTGTATATTGGTGTACATGATACAGGGGTATAGATCTAACATTTCCTTAACCTTGGCGCTAGATGGGGGTTGGTGGACAACGCCATGTCCCTCCAGCAGTACCGCTGGGAAAGACACCCGATACCCATCGTACAAGAGACTGGGTGGGCCTCACGGTAGTTCTGGACGTGTACGGAAATTGTCAACTCTACCGGAGTTCGAGCCCGATACCGTCCAGCCCATAGCAAGTCGCTCTTCCGACTACGCCACTCCGCCCTATAGAAGTGTATATATCGCAATATATCTGGGTACAGATACGCCATAGTGGAACACACAGGACGCGTGAAAGGTTAAAGATATTACAGGGCAGCAGAAGTGAGAAACAGTGAAAGGACTGATGACTGAATACCACAGTCTGGTCTTTATAGGAGTACTAAGTTCGCGATATATGGTTCGAGTTCGTAGTTTCTCCCCAAATACACAACTTCTTATTCTTCTGAGACACGAAAGTGGATGCGGCGTGGGGGCCACAATGTATACGGTTGCCGGCTGGTTAGACATCTACACAGTTCATGACCATTCATCTTTGATACATGCTCCCTTAGTGCACCTTTTGTTTCCTCTTTCCTTTTTCTTCTCTTTCTGTTCGCACGAGCAAATATTTACAGCCGCTCCGACCAAGAGGAAAGAGTAACCATACTGGGGGGCGGGGGTTGGGGGCACCCCACCCAAATAACTTTCTTTCCGACAAAGAACTTGCATCAAAATTATTGGTTTCTGACCTTGCATCTAACTTCCCATTCTCTTTTCTATCTTTTGTTGAAGAAAGAATAAAATAACAGGAAAATACCGACCTATGTACTACGGGTTCTGCGCGGTAGGGAGGAGCGATCAGTGTATTAGTTGAAAGAGACAAATTTGTGTGGTTGTGTATTGTTTTGAGTTGCTATTGTTGGTGTTAATGGGGTTACTGGCTCCGGTGTAATCACTCCTGGTCAACTCGGACCATTCTCTCACAATCTTTTGCTGCTCCGTATCGTGTTGATGAAGTTATTTTTCATCCCTTCTCGCTACGTGAGTTGGCCGGTTGAAACCTGTCTTAGCCGGAACAGCATGGGTTTTTGCGGATGTCCGACAAACTGCTCCATTAAGACTGCAATGAATCAATGGAATGGACGGCGCCTTGGGTTCCTGTGTTAGAATTTAAATGACACCTTTTTTGCAGTCTGGTTGGAATCATCCCGTTCTGTTCCACCTATAAGCGATGCACCACATTATCAGAATTTTATTCAGTTGCCCGACACACACCCAATCAAAAGTGTAACCGAATAATGAGAATAAGCTACCGCCTATATAATTACACTATAAGAACATACCCGAAGAAGGTTAACTGCTAAAAATTAAATAATTGTAATCGAATATGTTCCATCCACCATGAGAAGAATTAGACAGAGAAATCTCAGACAGTATTAATTTTAAAGGTAATTTGATCCCGTTACAGGCCCGGTGTGGCCCAGAGGATGGGTAGAGGTATAGCTCTACTGTTGCATGACCGCGGCACTAGAAGGGGATGAGTGGTCAGCAGCACGCCCCGGCCGCACTTAACCTCCCGAGAATACCCGGTACCCATTTTACAGGAGGTTGTGTGGGCCCCAGGGACGGTCTGGATAGGAGGAAAATCTCGTCCCTAACGGGATTCTATCCCGGACCGTCCAGCCCGTAGTCAGTCGCTATACCGACTGAGCTCTCCGGCCCACGAGTATTAATTTTAGAAGTAAAAATAACAATAGTACCTCTAAGATACATAGAATAGCCCATCAAGTCACTTAACACTCGATGCTTAACATGTCACATGTGGTGTCACGTGACATCTGCGCCAAACTGTGTAAAGAAGTCACCTGTATATAAACGATCAGGTTTGAACCATGGAAGACATTTTGTGTTCTTATAAAGGAAAAGGTAAAGTAGTCCCTTTACAGGCCTGGAATGGCCCGAGGGTTCCAGGAAGTTAAGGTTCCCGGATTTCATGACAACGGCACACGAAGGTCAGCCTTACGCATCGGCCGCCCTTACCCCCAAGAAATGGTCCTGGTACTCATTTCTGTTAGAGGCTGAGCCATAGTGCGATCTGAAGGATTCCAATGACACCAGCTGGGATCGAACCATCGACCTTCCGATTTATAGCACAGCACCTTAACCACTGTGCTACCGCGGTCCCTTTAATATTCTTATACACAGTATTAAGACCAAATAATTGCAGCATGCTGTATCAAGACACATAATGAAAAGTTATTTGAGATTATCAAAATTTATATAATGTTAACAACCTTACGATGACTTCTAATTTTTAGCCGAAACATGTAGCGAAATTATTAACCTTATTGTTGCAAAGTGCATTTCGTAGAATCACTTTAGTTATCAACCAAAAAATGCACTCACATAAAATTATATATAAAAACACTTAAAATCACTCCGACAAGTTTCGATCTTTCAGATCATTCTCAGGGATTTACGTTTTTCCTTGCTAAAGTTATATTAAAACATTCACAATTTAATTTGTTTCTGTAACCAGGATATTGTGGCAGCATATCGTGTTGTGTGAGAGAACACGTTGCTGAGAGTGCAGCTAGCTAGCTGTGAGAGAACACGTTGCTGAGAGTGCAGCTAGCTAGCTGTGAGAGAACACATTACTGAGAGTGCAGCTAGCTAGCTAGCTGTGAGAGAACACATTACTGAGAGTGCAGCTAGCTAGCAGTGAGAGAACACGTTGCTGAGAGTGCAGCTAGCTAGCTGTGAGAGAACATGTTGCTGAGAGTGCAGCTAGCTAGCTGTGAGAGAACACATTACTGAGAGTGCAGCTAGCTAGCTGTGAGAGGACACGTTGCTGAGAGTGCAGCTAGCTAGCTGTGAGAGAACACGTTGCTGAGAGTGCAGCTAGCTAGCTGTGAGAGAACACATTACTGAGAGTGCAGCTAGCTAGCTGTGAGAGAACATGTTGCTGAGAGTGCAGCTAGCTAGCTGTGAGAGAACACATTACTGAGAGTGCAGCTAGCTAGCTGTGAGAGAACATGTTGCTGAGAGTGCAGCTAGCTAGCTGTGAGAGAACACGTTGCTGAGAGTGCAGCTAGCTAGCTGTGAGAGGACACGTTGCTGAGAGTGCAGCTAGCTAGCTGTGAGAGAACACATTACTGAGAGTGCAGCTAGCTAGCTGTGAGAGAACATGTTGCTGAGAGTGCAGCTAGCTAGCTGTGAGAGTACACGTTGCTGAGAGTGCAGCTAGCTAGCTGTGAGAGAACACATTACTGAGAGTGCAGCTAGCTAGCTGCACAATGATGTCAATCATGTGCAAAACCATACCCCATTGGACATTTCGCCTAACCACTTGAACCCAGGGTAAATCTTCCGTTTGAGTTCTTTAAGATCCACTTTAATATCATCCTCCCCTCTACACCTAGATCTCTAAGTGATGCCTTCCGTTGATTTTTCCCGATTACAATTTTTGTGTGGGTACATGATTCCCCCACATGCGTACTTCATGTCCTAGTTATTTCATACCCTCCATTCGATCGTACTACCAACATTATACGGAAAAGAATACAGATTATGAAGTTACTAATTTTATTTATCGAAGGATTATTGAGTTAAATAATTGTAAATTTCTACCTTTTTAAACACACGAAACAGTTGAATTACGCTGATTTTTGTTATGTTGGTTGCAGTGATTTACCAGAAGCGACTGAAGAAGGAGCGTAAAGCCCGCAGGCGGCTCCAAGACCAACTGGAACTGGAGATGAAGAGACGCTCGCAGCTGGAGGAGGCCCTCAAAGCCAGCGGCGCCTCTTCTGACGCACTGCGCATGCTCAATGGTGAGTCAGCATGACATTTTTTCGTCTTTCTTGTTCGTTTTTTGAAACTTTAAAATCAAATTATCATCTGGGCGGGGAAGGGGGGGGGTCATAAACATTTCGCGTCACATATTCAAACATTCTGATAGTAGCTAAAGGTGGGAAAACTGAAAATTTTATCAAAATTGGAAAATAAATGTGGAAAGTCTTCGAAGCAAAGCGACGAAGAAAATTCTTCAGCCAGAGTGAACCGACTGAAAAGCAAAATGACCATTTCGTACGACAAACAAGAACTTCAATATCCATGGTCTTTGAACGGGAAGGTGATTTGCTTGGATTTCAGAGGGTGTGCGCGATATGAAGTTAAACCAAAATACAATAAATTTCTCAAAACTACATGCTTATTGCTGTATAGCTGGCTCGTAACGCCACAGCGTGTCACCTGCGGACCTTACACGGTAGTTGCGTTGGTCCCACAAAGCATACAGCAGTGGACATGGGCTTTAGCCTACTTCACAGTCTAAACCGCACATATAGATACAAATAAATCTTCAGTTTTCGGCTCCAGCTGCTTTACCTCCCAAAAGAATTCCCCAGTACCCAACACACTAGAGGCTAAACAAGGAAAGGAAATTGTATATACAGGCCACGGAAATATGACAATATATAGAGGCGTCTAATAAGAGATAAACCATTAGTCGGTCTTATCAGGTTGCTACAGATATAGAAATACAACCCTTGATACAGGCTGATCTGGTAGAATAGAATCCCAATAGACATAAAGTAACGAAGACGGATTTAATGATTGCGAATTTTAGAGCGTCAAAATTTATTGTAATATTACAGAAATGTAACACATTGTATGTTAAACGAAAGTCAGTTTAACCTTTTGGTGCCGGAATTATTTTTTTTTTTAATTTAGCACATCCTGTATATAAAATGTGAATAATACAGGAACCAAATATGTTAGAATTATGAAACAAACTGCATTTTGAAGAGAAGAAAACGGAGAGTATATACCATGTTTAAAATATTCAGTACATATATTTGTTGAATAAATATATGAAATGCAACTTTAGAGTTTAGCGGTGCGGTGCGACCACTATAGTTGACATTAGGCGTCAAAAGTTTAAACAAACATTTCACATTTCCTGGGTTTCCAGCACGATAAGGGGACCCCGGTAGCACAGTGGTTAAGGTGCTGGTTCGATCGCAGCTGGTGTCATAGGAATTTTTCATTGATATAAAATCCTTCCGATCGCACTATGGCCCTGCGATCGACTCAGCTTCTAACAGAAATGAGTACCAGGAGCATTTCCTGGGGGTAAAGTCGGCCGGTACGTAAGGCTGATAACCTTACCATCATCCCGTAACATTGACACGTAATCTGGGAACCTTAACTTCGTGGAAACCTCTGGGCACCTCCAGGCCCGTAACGGGACTGCTTTAACTTGTCCTTTACCAGCACGATATATCAATTTAGTATAAATACTTTCCCTGTATTTCCAGAATCACTACATATAAATTTGTTTTTCCATGCACATTTAAATAGCAATTTGTTTTTCCATGCACATTTAAATAGCAATTTGTTTTTCCATGCACATTTAAATAGCAATTTGTTTTTCCATGCACATTTAAATAGCAACCCCGAGCCTTCTGTTCAAATTTTCAAACATTTTAACGTTAATATCATTAGACATTATTAAATTTTCACTTTCAAACATTCCCTCTCTTTCTTCCCACTCTACCCACACCATCATTATTTCCTTATACTTTTGCAAACACAAACAAGTGGAGCTAAAACAAATGAATCACTAATACCTCCTTCTAATCCTTGCTGCTCTTCACAATACACGGAGGTTGCATTATATTGCCCGAGCAGTCTGATGGATGGATGGAAGCAAATTAGCAAAACCTCGTGTATTTCTTCCGCGCCTTCCCTTCGTACCATAGTTTGCTAGGATTAATTTTTAACTTTTAAGAACTTCATTACATCTTATGCGTGTTTGTAATTAAAGAGCTGGGTGAATGGGTGGAATGAGACGCTGGAAGGAATCTCAGGTTCGGCAGCTGAAAGATGATGGGGAGATTTGTAACGGGAAAGGGGGTCTGGGGGTTGGGAAAGAGGGGTGATTTCTGCACTGATTCTTGATACCGAATTTGTTTGGGCTACGTATTGGAGGTGACAGCCGAGGAAACTGAGTTTAGTTATAAGGAAGGAAGCGTAATGCATTGCGACTCTCTCCAGCTTTGCGTGAATTTCTGTTGTCAGTAGAGAAGACGAGCGGAAAGATGTACTAATGTTCTGTAGATATTTTGCAAATGTTGTCTTTCCACGGTTCTATGTCTTTCTCTATAACCTTGATTCAAAACTCGTACAGCAATTTTATTGTAAATACGATAATACACATTGTGTTATTTATAATAATATTTTACTGTGAAGTTCTTGGGGACAAAATTGTCATGTATATTAGGGTGACTTCATACTGAGGGTAGTTGTTCTGAAAGAAGGCATCACGATGTGCTTGTAATTCAATTAACGTTACACAGTATACGTCAGCACAATCTTTTTTTAATCTAAGCAAGGCTACATGTTTCGACTAAAAGTTAGTCATCTTCAGGACCTTACAACATTTTCGTTACCAGATGCTTTGCCAACTTTGGGATCCCATAGTGTTTACAATTGTGGAATACATCTAATTAAAACTTTCTAAAAAGGTTTTGTTTATAAATTGTGTTATTTACAGATTGTGTCTAAACATTAAAATATTAAAAATTCTTC
>Ga0131853_10013349_pt1 | contig 15052 bp, 12 predicted proteins | sample TergutLab28metaG_FD_92764 | JGI IMG/M metagenome (GOLD analysis project Ga0131853, IMG submission 92764) | Labiotermes labralis P1 segment gut microbial communities from Petit-Saut dam, French Guiana - Lab288 P1 (version 2) (version 2) | ecosystem: Host-associated > Arthropoda: Insects >... | reverse complement strand
TAATATGTTCCGTTTTGAACTGAGCAGTGTACCTAGTGTGAGTAGTATCAATTCTGACCGACCACCAGAACAGCTTGTTAGCAAACAAGGAGTTGTTCATAAACCTCCAGAAGTGAAGCAGCCAGCATATGTGAAAACTGTACATCAGCATTAGCAGTTCATGTCATTGCAACAAGCTCTTCTGATGAATTTGAAGAGGCTAATAAAAGATAAAGTTTCATCCTCCATACCTTTATCTTAAACCGTGATGGACAGTTGTTATGGAAGAGAATCCCTGCAATAACACCTATCCTGTACAACAAAATGCTCCTGCAATAATGGTGCTGAAAACTAACCCTTTTCCTATGTGCAAATGCACTGATGATGCTGAGAGTACACACACTCTACAAGGTCTCCAGTTGAGGCTAAGAATGGGCGGAGCTGTACTTCGTGTGTTCATATTCCCTCATAGCATGACAGGAACAAATTCATTGCGTTCTGTATAGTGATAGCAAGCTTTCTGCATGGTGGAGCAGATGGCGACTGTTCACTGCCTGTTTCTCCCCTTATGTTATGACCTACCTTAGTTCAGAGTGGTCTCAACCGCTTTTCTGCAGGCCTTAACATAATTACAAATGTTCCCAAGCACATGGACAAGTTATTGTCTTAGTATGACTGGAATTTCCTGCCAAATATTTCCTTTCATTTCTAATGGTGAATGAGGCCTATTCATATACTTCAACTTTCAGTGTGACCATACACAAAAGTAGTGTGAGCTGTGGGTCACAGTCCCTGTCTCTTCAATCATTCATTCATTTACTCACCAAATATTTTGGCTAAAACATTCGTACAGTTGGTTATGTGGTCTGTAGCATTGTCAGGCATTTAATTAATGCTTCATTAGATTCAAACATAATTTCTGTGTGAAGAAGATCATTAACCACAGATTACTGAAGCCACATGCAGGGATCAATTCTTGCTTTAGGATTTGGAAGCAGAAGACTTTGTATAACTGCTGTTGTGTAATTTAGTACTTTAACATATTTTTTGTGGGTGAGGAATCAGGTTGATACAGTGCAGGAATCAACTTTTTGACACCAAAGTTTCAGAATGTAGTTTTGTGTCATAATAAAAGAAAAGTCCTGTATCATTTGAAAGGGGTTAAAAAAGGGCATGCCAGAATTTGATAATCCAGGGAATGTACCTACACTCAAAATTTTGGATGATTTAATGGATTGTGAATAGTGCACAGAAGTTAGTGAGTTGTTTACTAAGGGATTCCATTATTGTAATATTATAGTTTGGTTTTAATTACACAGAACCTGTTTTATCAAGGCCTTTTGTCATGGGATGATTTTTTAAATCATAAATATGTAATAATGTTGAAGAACCAAACAGATAAGACTCAAATACTGCACTTGGCATGGTAACTTTACCCCGAAAATATTTGAAATGTTCATTTAGTGTACTTGGAGGCTTGTATGGATCAACACATATTTGATCTTGGACTGAAACAATCTATTAAGGATTTACTGAGATTTAGGGCAAAAATACTTAGAGGTGAAGTTTTTGCTCCTGTGAGATGTAATGAATTGGTTGAAATCAGAGATATTATCTCTTATCTTCTTAGAGATGCTGAAACAAGAGATATATGGAATATACTCGAACAAGCTTGTGATGAACTAATAACAGCTTTGTTGAATATAGTACTATACAAAAAGTTTAATCATAAAATATCTGAAATGGTTAGAAGCAAATTTATGAAAGACTCTTGGTTGTATTGTCTGATAAAAAATGTGAACTGTATTTCTTCTCACAGTGTTAATGATTCAACAGATTCAGTTTTTTAAGTGCCAATGTGACAGCAGGTTATGCAAGTGTGGGGCCATGGTGGTGAATACACTTGTTTTGTGGTTAAGTAACAGGGCCTGTGACATGAAAATGGAAATGGCTATTAATATTCTTACTTCCCTAGACCTTAGCCTCTGACAATGTTTGCATTGTTGCCACAGCTTTGCTGAAAGTAAGGAAAGGACAGAAAGGAGGGCTAATGAAACTGAGGCATTAATACAGTTTTCATGATACTTCCAAAAATTTAAACTTCGTAATTTTTCAGTTTGAATTTTTGTAACTGGTATTCTTATTTTTTCACATAATAAAATCTGGACTGTGACATGCGCTGTAATGGCACAAACCATCTGACACAACTGTAAACAGATAATTTTTTGTACTGAATAATGACAAATGTTATGCTGAGGCCATGGAAAGGAGCTGCTTCCATATTGACAATTCCCTTCCAGCATAGTTCCCGTCATCACCCTACCAGTCATCTACTGTCATTCTCTTCATAGGAATGTTTTAAGACTCAACCAAAAGTCACGGTATCTGTCTGCACACAAAAGGACAAGGGAACAGGAAGTACTAATGTGGTAAGGGGTAACTTTCAACGTGCAGGCAGAAGGATTCCTCATGCAGAAGTGCAGTGTAACATATACTGTATGATCTGCTCTGTATAAAGCCAGATGCAAAGTGGCCTGCTTCACGTCTCTGCCTGCCATTCAGTGTGGTCTTATCCATCCAGGTGACCGTCGGGACAGAATTTTTTTTTTCTGGCACGAGTTGTGGTAATGCCGACCACGCGGGTAACTGGCTAGTGACAAATGCTTTGGACCTGCTGGCTTAGGGCAGAGTAATTTCATAATTTCTTTCATACCTTATATAATACATTGTAACATCAATTAAGCAAGTCTACAGAATATGACTATATAAGGTGACAATAATCAGTTGTTGGCTCAAGACGGTCCACCAAACGCTTATGGAGATGGGGAGACAAGAAAAACTGACATAGCTATTCGCCAAAGAATACTGTATTCCATTTGCACAGAAGCATTACATTACCACAGTAACCAAAAAGTTAGCAAGTACAAATATATCTCCAGAGCGTAATACAAATATGGACTGAGTCCAGAAGAAATTAAACCTTATTTATCCCGGTGGAAGAAACTACCACACACTCACACTGTATATAGGTAGCCTCCCGTGCTGCCATCTGCGGGACTTTTTTCTCTGTCATGACTCATTTCAAGGTACTATCCTGACCAGATGCTCTGTGATCCTGACCATGGATTAGAGCACAGATCATCCCTGACGCACAGTTCAAGAGTTCCTAATGCACATATTTCTGGACTGTAGATTGCAAAGCCTCCACGTGCGCTTTTGCGTACACTGTAAATCTACGTGAATTATGAATGTACGACTACTCACATCACCTAATTCCTCTTTGGACTTACCAGAGGGCATTATTCTGCTCTGTCATAATTCTTCATTGGGCATTCTGACATACATTTGTCTGACATTCCCAGGTTATACAAGCCACTATAATCTTGATCTGAAGGTATTGTTGAGTGTTGCGAAAAATATTCGCTAATACTTGCTGATACTCGTATAGAGAAATTCTGACTCATTGAAGCTACAGAGTTCACATTTGAGACGAAAGGTCAGTAGTCTCGTTGGTTTTAACTCACAAAATAACCATGCTTGTTCGAAAAATCTGTAAGCAAGCTAGACCGGTATCGGTATATTGGGTAATCAAGTTTTTGTTGGGGGGCGGGGGGGAGTGATTCAGATGAATTGGCGTTTAAAAATTAGGAAAACTAAATTTCAATGTCGCTGCAATGTTTAGTTATGTTTTGAAATGAAGTATTGAACTACATTTTCTTGGTACGTTAAGACTCGTGATCGTGAACGGCGGTTATGTGATGATTCGCGGTATTATTTGATCAAGTGCTTTGCTTGCGGGAAGTGCGTATGCGTGATGCAGGTACGAACGGTTACCGCTAACGCTTGCTGCCAGACCGTCTTTCGTTTGAATTACTGTAGGAATGTAAGTAAATGATGGGGACGCTAGGTAGTAATATTGCATGTTAATGGTATTACGTATAATTGTAATGCAGTGTGGCAAACAAGAAACCATCGCAAAGTGACATTCATAACGATCGTTCGTAGCCTGACTCATCTTGATGTATGAAATCGAAAAGTATTTGTCTCACTAAAAATGTCATGCGTAATGGTCGAGTGGATAAGTTGATTCTTTTTTTAGTTTTGTGGTTATGGAGAATACACTTACTCCTATATCTGTGTCAGTGCAGTGCCATGGCTGTAGTACGCAAATAGCTATATGTATTGCGTTGTAACATAACCGAAACCATATATTGTAGTGTTTTTGCTTGCCAGCGTGGGCCCCGGTAGTCGGTACCAACATTTCTCAGTAACATACCGTCAGTATTTGCCCTGAAGAGGGAGGCAGTGTATTCATCTGAAACGCAGTTACCCACTTGTCAGACTACCCGATATCATGTCCGAGCAGACCATTTGAATTTTCTCAGTCATGAAAACACCAGATCTCATATGAAACATAAATTGGATTGATGTTCTTGGTGTATATAATGTTTTTCTGATTTCAGTGTATGACCTTAATATATTGCATTGTTATAATTCTGTTGATTAAGACATCAATCCATTTTGAAATACCTACTAGTAAAAAAAAGTTGTGGCATATAAATCTGCATTTTACTTGCAGTAATTTGTGGTTTGATTGATACACTGGGTCATGGCAGTATAACATGTTATGAGGATACTGCAGGCTGAGAATGCAGTGATGAGAAGAATATTAATCTCCTTATTACTTTTCACTGTTAGATTGTGACAGCTCAACATGTCAAAGAAGAAATTTGGTAATAAGCCTGAAGAAGAGATTGGAGAACATGTTCGCATTGCCGTACGCCTGGCATTAAATAAGTTCTTGCGTACAGACGAGAGTAAAGGTAAGTTGCCTAATTTGACCACAGGCTGATAATAAATGTGTCTATTTCATAATCAAATGCATATGTATTTTTTTCAGAATTTCAGTTTCCCTCCGCCTTGACATCTGATGAACGCGCTTATATCCATCAGCAGGCTAAAGATTTGGGTCTTCGTTCAAAAAGCAGAGGGTAAGTGCATTCTTAAAGATATACTTGTTCCATACATTAATATAGTCAATAGTCAGTAGTTTATTCATGATCAAGTGATCTACATACTACAAGGGACCTTGAGGTATAGAAAAATTCAAAGGTCATGTTATGAACAATAACATTGTCATATAGTTCAGTTAAAAAGAAAACAATATCAAGTATAATACAGTGTCTAATATCAAAAAGAAAATTATGCTTTGAATGTAGTTCTCTTAAGTAATAAAATGAAATTTATCCTATGAATAATATCTTACATATTATTATATTGGAGATATTTCTCTGACATAAATGTAATACAAGTAAAGAAAATTTTTTGAAAGGTGTTTGAATTCCATAACATTGTAGGATATGTCCAAGTAGGTAAGCTATTAAAAACCTTGAATCCCATGTGATAAGAACCTCCTTGATGTAGAGACGGATTTGATATTCTTTGATGAGTATTGGAACATGATCTGGTATTTCTGCCATGGATATTTGAATTTGTAATATATAGCTCCATGTTAGTAATAACAGAGGATAGTAATAAGAATATATAAAATGAACATATTTAGATTTTTAATACATTTCTAAATGAAGGCATATTCCTGGAATTAGTAATTGTTCTTGTTATTTTTTTCTCCGATCTGTATATATAAATACTCTATGGAGAATTACCCCAGAATTTTATGCCTTATGGCATTAATGAGTGAAAATAGGCATAACATATCATTTGTAATGTTTCTTGTGACATTATTTGTTTTAGATTTCTGAAGTTTTAGAGTTCTTAATGCTGAACTTAATTTAGGTATAAGATGGTCTATATGAACTCTCCAATCCATTGTATTTTAAACAATAAACAGTGTGTTTTATCTTTAAGGTATATTCAAACTGAGCTCTTTGTGTGACATGTTGTTAACTGAGACTGGGTAACTAATGGCATAGTTGGTGTAGGGACTAGGCTATGGGTTGGATGACCAAGGAATTGTGGTTCGATTCCTGGGAGAGGTGAGAGATTTTTCTGTATTCCAAAGTGTCGAAGACCAGCTATGGGCTCACAGAGCCTTGTGTTTGGTTGGTAAAAGGGTCTCTTTCCCTTACTGTAAAGGGGCCAGGGTATGTAGCAGACTACTTGCACACATCTGGTGTTGAGGTTAAGAATGGGCCAGCTATACCTCTACTACTACCACCATATGCCTTAATGGCATGCACAGGGGCAACTTTACCTTTATTATACAATGCTCTGACAGTGAGTTGTACTGTGTCTGCTGCTTCATTTATTGTATGGCATTGTCATGTGTAATCTGCTAAATACAAATCTATGCCATTTGAGGATGAGATCCAATTAGAAGCAGAACCTGATGAGCAATGAAGTTATACAACTGGTATGCATCTTCATTTACCTGAGACACTATCCATCTAACTAAATTCAGTTTCTAGTCAGTTCAACTTTTAATGTGAAAGTGTGCCACTGGACATAGTCTAAGCCATTTCTCATCACCTTTATTGTAACTGTGCTTTGCTATTGTCATTCTTAATGTTATGCTTATTTCTTCTTATCACCTTTCATAAGGTTTACCCAACAAAATTTTGCACGTAGTCCTTAGCCTGCTGATCCTAGCTAAATAACCAAACTGTTGCAAACTAGATTTCTTCATTCTAAACACACTAGGTGTATGATATAAACTGTGTAGTTCCACATATGAATGTTAATTGTAACATGAAAGATAAATGCCATAATGTCAATGTTTCTGAAAACTAGAGGCTTGATAAGTGTCCCATTTGTGTCAGTAAAGGTTCAGAAGGAATGAAAGGGTAAGAATTTCAGATCTTGTAATGAGGTAGACATTAGAAGCCCAGTACAAATTCATGTGTACTGCTGAGATTAAGTTATTGAAATGGGGTGAAAAATATACATGGAAAAGCAACAAAAGGAAGGAGAACATTTTGGATTAACAAAAGATATGTATCAACCAGAATTTGGTACCACAGGCACATGTGGATGTGGCCCATGAACAGGGACAGACTTCTGAAATTGCTAATGAAGTGTGAACCGTCAGGAACAAGAACCTTGAAGCAACTCTTTGATATATGAAGCTTTAATTGGTCAACAGATGAACTCAACTCCCTGTCAATTATAGTAAACAAAGCATAGGTTGGCTATACCAGAGAAAATAGAAAGACTGGACATTTGGTTTGATGCCAGTTTCATGAGAATTCATCATGCAAAAATACTTGCTGTTTTTCTGATATTAGATATAAACATGGTTTCTTTTACTTCTGCTGAAGATGCACAGTTAAAAGGCTCTCATACTGAGAGAGTGTTACTAAGTTTTTGCACCAAACATTTATATAATTTAGCAAATAATTCAGGTACCTCAAGAAAACTTCATGGTATTGTTACTTTTACAGGAAGGGAGCGAATCGATACTTAACAGTGTACAAGCGTGAAGGCTCGAGCATTGTTCAGGCAGATGCAGTGTTCCAGCTTGCAATGACATCTAGGCAGCATGTGTACACATTGTTATTCAAGAGTCCTCTGACAAACAAAGAGCGACAGGAACTATTGCCACTCACTGAGAGAGATCGCATGGCTAATCCTGAAGGTTAGAAGGTTCTATTATGGTTGTACTGTGAATTTGAGATGACTGGAATTTTATATCACTATAATCATAATGCAATTTTATTGGCAGTTTACTGTTTTGTAATTTAAGATATGGCCTCTGAAAATGACAAACTGACTCGCCATCCTGAGGGAGGCTCAGGGAATGGAAAGCCTATCCTTTCAGTTCGGCTAAACGACATCAGTCTTTATAAATGGACATACAAACAGTCAGATGGGATGAAAATACATAAGAATAGGATGTAAATAATCAGTAAAACAATTTACTGCAATTCCATTTTGGTTTGTTGCTTGCTGGAAACTTTTGGTTCTACCATGATCAGGAATGGGAGAAATATGCATGTTAACAGTAAACTGTCATAATGTGAGTGGGGTGAGCCCACCCTTTCTGTTCTGTCTGTAGTGTCACATAAAGTTGATACATGCATTGTTTTGGTTAATCTGCTGCAGTCTTGTGCTACATTTTATTGCCTGTTTCATGATAATTGCTGTACTGTATATGTTCATTATTCTGTCTGTCCTGTATTGTTGGTCCCTTCCCATTGCTATTCCAATTTCCTGTGAGTCAAGGTCCACATGTTTTAGTTCAATGTACTGCAGTTAGTATTAGGTTTTGACTTGCCTAATTTAACAGAGATGCTGGAAAATTTTAGTCCAGTGTATTGCAGTTAAGATTAGGTTTTTCTTACCATATTTAAAGTAGGTAGTAGAAATTGTTTTCTTTAGCTGTCCGACCTGCTTCACATCTAACAAACATGTTGAAGTATTGTTGGCAAGATTGAAGACACTGCATTCTGAATGCTTTCCTTGAGATCGTTGTAAGTGTGAGGATCATTACCATTCACTTCATCCTTTAACGTGCCTCACAAGTAAAAATTTCACTGGTTCAGATCTGGCGAACAGGGAGGCCACAATCCCCTGCTTATTATTGGTTCACCAGAAACACTGTAAACAATGCATATAATTGTGTGGTGTGAGGTTATGCACTGTCTTTCTGAAGAAATCATAATCAGGCAGATGCTTAAGAAATGGTGTCAGAATTTCTGTGTCACTTTGGTTTGATTTTATGGTCTCAAAAAAAATGGCTCCAATAATGGCAGTTGCATCCATAGCACACCACACATCAACCATAGCTTCTTGTGTGGTCCATGGTCGATTAATGTGGGATTTTCTGAAGACTGTTGCCTGTTATCCTGTGAGTTTACACATCCACTGAGATGAAATTAAGTTTACTCAATAAACAGAATGGGTGTGGGGTCTGTTTCTCCATTTTACACCCCATGAAGGTACCAGTTCATAAAATTCCCTTCATGTATGTAGCAGATATACAGAGACACACAGTGCTCCTGTGGAATTCCTCATTGTGACTGATGACTAACTGCTGATCCTTAAGTACCTAACAAGCAAACTTTGGTAAGGTACATGTGTGCAGGCTGTTTCATGTGATAAATGAATTGGCAGGAATTGCCCAGCTATAGTATAACATTGTTGGTTTGAAGTGCTTGGGACCAAAAACTTGCATTTGGAAGGAAACAGTTTCAAAGAGTCTGATTTTTTCAGTACAAACCTGTTTTGAGGTTAATTAAAGTAACAAATACTTGTAATCTGTGATTCTTTCATATAGTAGTGTAATTAGAAACTAATTTTGTTTTGTATTTTTTTTGTATGCACATTTATCATAATGTAATACATTTTTTTTACACAGAAAACAAACAAAAATCTTCATTTTCATGTTGTTCATTCTGTGCCTTGCGAATTGATTTAAATTGCATGTATTTAGATGTTAGATGCTTGAATCTGCACATTCTATTACACCTTATTGCTGCATTAGTTTTAAGCAATTTTTCTTTGGGTTTCTTATAATGATGGATAATTCTTGCTTGTTGAGCATTTATCACTTTCATAGTGTTCATTCTGTGCACTGTGATTGAATTCAATTAAGACAATCAATCAGGTAAAGAAATCTTCATGTTTGTGTGACTTAGACATGTGTTCATTGTGTTTTAAAATAGGAGTCAGTCTTTATTTAAGATGTTATTTATATACTTTAGACACAAAACCTTACAGTTCATCCACAGCTTTTACAATTTTGTCATCTATGTCACTTGGACTTACTACAACATCTGGTACTGAGGACACCATTAGAGCGTCTTTGTGAGAGGGTTTGGTGGGAAGTGCGTATGTCTTTTCCTTTTTCTTGCCCACAAATGTACAGAGCTGGGACAAGGGCTGTCCAGACTTCTTAGCTGATCACTGTCAGATTTGTTGAAATTGAGAAACTCATTGAAAGTATTGGGATAACCAATGTGGCTTGCAGTTGCACTCATTCACAGTGTCCTTTGTCATTTTTGATGCTGACTGAACTCGCAGTGCCAAATATGCATTTGTAAAGCAGTTCAGAATTTCTCCAGGCATGCTATGAAAACATATTACTTGGCATCCAAGGCATTGTATTTTCTGATGTCTTCTGTAGGAACATTCCAGTTTGCAAAATATGCTGTACACTTTAAGTATGCTAATTTCATTTGTTTTATACAGTGTGTGATGCGTATAACTGATGATGTTTGGCAGCAGGTACAGTAGGTGCATGTGTTTCAGGGTATTGCCTGCAGCATCCTACTCCATTTCAGCGCATTGTTGTTCAGGTAAACTGTTTTCCTTTCGAAAGAGACCAGTCACTGTAAAAAGTCTTCTAGTCATACATTCGTTCCCCCCCCCCCCACCAGCCCTGCCATCAGCATTGCAACATAACTTGACCATCACTTTGGTTTTATACCCTTTCCCTCCTTGGCATAATGCTGCTTCTTATGTCATAGTTCTCTTCAGTTACATGTTATAAAACAGTGCTATTTTGTCCAAATCAAAAGTATCCTTCATTGTATACCACCAAGCATATGATTGGTGTCACACATTCTGGCCACTTCTTTGCCACATATGCACCTGTTTAGGCACCTTCTCTGCTCACTGATTTCCATGTAATGTTCTGTCTTTGAACCACTGCTGCCATCCATTTCTGAAGCCTTTAAAATTAATGCCATTTTAACAGCCTTAACTGTCATCGTTTGGCCACCCACTGCAGTATTGTTCTTTTGAGTATGGCACAACCACTTAAATAGCCCATTTTCCATAGAGCCTTGCTTTGCTTCACAAATCTTCATACATTTGCAAAGTATCACCCTCTTGTAAACCTTGCTGTTCATTAGAATCCTGTTAAATGTGTAAACAGAGTGCAGATTGGGATTCTATGTGTCTGGGTTATTGACTTTTACTTCTTTCTTTTTAGTCCATTTCAATAATACTCTATAGTTTGCCCACAGTTGTCTTTCCCATGCTTTTTTTTTTTTTTTGCTCATACATTCTGTGCTGTGTAGAATAAATAATTAAAAAAAAAAAAATATATTATGAAGGCATGGCACTTTTCAAAGTACAGAAGGTGCGCTTTCTTTGTCTTGACTTTAATGCAGCCAGCAGTGCTCTTAATGACTTAGCACCATCACATTTCCTTACATAGGTCTGGTGCTCAGCAGGAAACTGGCTGAAGGAAAACTGCATTCTTGAATGGCTGAATGTGTTTTGAGGTGGTATATAAAGTAGGCAGTAGTGAGGATTTTTTTAGTGGCATGCTAATGATGAAATAATTTAAAATAAACAAAATATTAGTCACTCTTTGGCTGCAAACTGCTTCAGCTTAAAAATTAACATTATTTTAAATTAACCAGATGAAGTTTTGTTGCAAATGCTGGTGAACAGCATTTTCTTCAAATTACCTGGTATTTTGAGTTAACTGATACCTAATTAATGAGGTTTTACTCCATATGGATAAGATAAAATAACACATTGTTTTTAACTTTTCTGACTTCTTCTATGCCTGCTGATGAAGACTGCCTTTATGTTAGGACAGAAACATGGCTTGTTTCCAAACTGGACAAATTATTAAGATGTGGTGTGTTAACTCAGACATTGTACAATTTAAAATAAAGTGCCATAATTGTGTCTTTGCCTCATAACTGTGTTGGGATGGAAATGCACATTTTTTAAACATGACATTTGCAGTGACTTGATTTTAATGTTTATTACATTTCAGTATAGGAATCATCAGTTTTAATGTACAGGTATGTGCCGCATAACGTCATTTCGGTCAACAACGGACTGCATATATGACGGTGGTCCCATAAGATTATATTACTTACCAATGTATTATGGTTGCCTACAGTATTCAGTACAGTAACATGCTGAACAGATTTGTAGCCTAGGAGCCATAGGCTATACCATATATTCTAGGTGTGTAGTAGGCTATACTATCTAGGTTTGTGTAAGTACATTCTGTGATGTTTGCACAACGACGAAATCGTCTAACAGCTCATTTATATCATAATACCATTGTGTTACAGTCGCCTACAGTATTCAGTACAGTAACACGCTGTACAGATTTGTAGCCTAGGAGCCATAGGCTATACCATATATTCTAGGGTGTGTAGTAGGCTATACTGTACTATCTAGGTTTATGTAAGTACACGTTCACACAATGATGAATTCACCCAACAACACATTTTTCAAAACATATTCCTGTCGTTAAGTGACACATATCTGTAATTTACTCTTTACAGTGAAGGACATGAACAAGGCTGTGGGGCGTATGAATGGTGGCATTCCGCAGGTTCCACATGCAATGGTAAATCAGGAGTTGCTTCCATTCAGGCAAGCTTTACCCATTTGGTCGATGAGAGATGACATTGTAAACTTGATCAACAGCAGCCAAGTGGTGCTTATCTGCGGTGACACAGGATCTGGAAAAACAACTCAGGTTAAATGCTGTCAAATTAAACCTGTTTTTAAGACTGGGTTTTAGCTGTAATGTTTCCTTTCATCAAAACTTTCCACCTGTTTGGATTTTTTCTCCCCAGTTTTGATGCCTTGTAGCAGTGGCAGAGATTTCCCTGTGTTTTGCAGGAACACACTGCCTCCAACTTTCAGAGATAGAAATGATGATAATGTTGGGGAGGTGGATTGTACAGTAATTTTGTAGATAGGAACATGTCTTCGTTTCTGGAATGTAGAGCGCTAAGAAATATACAAAAGCATAATGTAAAATCCATGAATACCTACAGTTGTTCAAAAAAGTGTATAAGAAGAATAAATATTTTTAAAATAATGTAAGATATAGTTAAATCTTTATTGATTTGCATTTTGTAATATCAGGTGCAGGGCTAGTGTAATCACCATAATGACTAGGTTGCAAGCTGGACAATCCAGGGTTTGATTCCTGCAGGGACAAGAGATTTTTGTCTTCTTCAAATCATCAGACTAGCTATGTGGCTCACCCAGCCTCTTATTCAGTGAGTGCTGGGAGTTCTTTCCTTGGGGGTAAAGCAGCAGGGGTATGCAGTTAACCGCTCACCCCAACCTAGTGCCAAGATTAAGAACATGTGGAGTTCTACTCTCACTCCCCCTGCATGCCTTCATGTAATGGATGGGACAAATTTAGTTTATTTTACTTTATGAAACATCAGTGTGAAGAAAAGGCAGCTGTTCAGAAATGTATGTGTGTGTAATAGGTGTCTGCACAGCTGACTGTGACAATGTTAAATCCTTGTGCATGGCCAGTGTATTCACACCTTAATTCAGATGCTTTTTTGCATCTAATTTCATTTCTGGACTTAAACTCATGCCATATTTTTCCCCAGCATTTGTAATACTAGCGTTCATTAAATGCTTGGAGCACACAATGCTCCATTTTCATTAGTAAATTCAATGAAAACATAACTCATTGAAGCTATTTGCTGTACCAGTAGCCTTAGATATATGTAGAGACAGATGCCTATCAGCTCTGTGTGGTGATATATAGTGGCAATGCACACTGTATGCCAGACACACAGTACATGTGCACACTGCTGTGAGTGTACCTGTTCCAGTACCCGAAGTGCTATGACAAAGTTTGCAACGTTGTAGGTATGGGTGCTAACTGATCTCTTAGTCCTGTAGTGAAATGGCACTAACTGAAGAGCGCAGCAACAGTTAATGTGTTGGAAATTGAGGGCAAGCATCAGCGTATGTGAAGAATGGAAAGCTGAGGAACAAAGGATTAGATTAGAAACACAATAACACAGACAGCTGTTACTGTTTGCATAGTGAGAGGACATGATGTGCGAGTTTTGCAGTAGTACAGTTGAGTTCATCCATCGTTTGTGATGCTGCACCTCATCACCTGGTGATTTGGTGCCCAATACTGCAGAACAGTTTTACTGTCCCATCTTCAGGGACATTTGACATTTGAAGATGGGACCACCGCGCTGTCCACAAACTGTGGGCATGATAACCCAGCAACGTGATGTAGTTTCCTGGAAGAATGGAAAACTCAAGATTTTATGTATTTGTCACATGCGGTTCTCCAGCTATTATCATGTATTTGTGTCCTGTTGTCCTGTGTGCACTACAAACCTTACCCACCATCTCAGCTTCTTTCATTTAATTGCACTAACAGAATTAGAAGATCACTGATTATGAACTTTGTTGTTATTTGGTTTGTTTTTGCCATTACTGCTGCTCCTGTATGTTTACTTAAATGTTGATTGCTCTGGATTTGGTGGACTTTTAAACTCTGTAGTCTGGGACCTTTATAAATTGAGATGCAGCTGCCCCCGTTTAAGTACATGTTATTATGTGTCACGGCCACTGTTGGTCTGTCACATTTACAGGATCTGTCTTGAATGGCAGATTTCCTACTCCTTATGTTAGGGTGACAGTGCCAACTGCCGGATATTGTCCAAAATATTCAGTATTCACCTCCGACAGAGCTGAGACCTTCAGTCTGTTCAATAGAGAGTTTGAATCCACAGCTGACTGAGGACCATTACCAAGACTTTTTTGAATGAAAATTTGGCATCTTACCCTACAACTGCTACATTTTTCTTGTGGAAGTAATAAAATGTTTACCTGTCCTATTTTGTGACAAATGATTTAGTTTGATGTTGTAATGAAATCACGTCTCTGGTAATTTTGGGATTTGATAAATGCCAGAGTACGTATAGCTCTCCTTGGGTAACATGAATTCGTCATGAACAGTTCATGATGAGACTGGTTATTATGGTTATAATGTTGGCATACTTACTGTTAAAGTTATATTATGTGTATATACGAGGGTCGTACCGAAAGTCATGAGCAACCATTTTTTGCATGCAAACTGGGAACAGCAGACGAAGGAGAGTACAGTGGTAGATGGAACCAGCTGTTGTGTTATCCTTGAGTGTCTTGTGACGTCAATAGCTTGCATCACGTGACCAGTATCACTCCTAACAAAATGGCCGACAACGATATGTCGTTTTGCCAGCGTGCTGTCATCGAATTTCTCATTAAAGAGGAAATCCCTGCTGCAGAAATTCACCAGAGACTTCAGCATGCTTATGGAAGTGTGTACATGGGTGCGAGCAGTGTTCGAAGATGGGTGAAACATTTTAAAGATGGG
>Ga0131853_10013348_pt1 | contig 15053 bp, 12 predicted proteins | sample TergutLab28metaG_FD_92764 | JGI IMG/M metagenome (GOLD analysis project Ga0131853, IMG submission 92764) | Labiotermes labralis P1 segment gut microbial communities from Petit-Saut dam, French Guiana - Lab288 P1 (version 2) (version 2) | ecosystem: Host-associated > Arthropoda: Insects >... | reverse complement strand
CCGCAAGGAATACCGTGAGCGAAAGTCCCACGCTGCCCAACAAAAGGCCGGCAAGCAGGCTGAAGGAAAGCAGGTCGAAGGGCGGTCGGTCGTAACGTTCCGCTTTTATCAGCAACATGCGGCGGCGATGGTTCCATAGCAGGTAGAAAAAAACCACCACCGCTCCCATGGTGATTCCAACGATGGGAATCAGGGCCACGATGACCTGTGCCGCGGCGGACGAAATTTGCTCCATTGACATCTCCTGTTTTGCCCGGCAGCCCGGGAAGGCGCATCTTTTGACTGACGGCCGAATCCCCAAAATTCGACCGCCTTCCCCGAATTTGCCGAACACCTTCGCTCAGTATAGCCGTTTTTTGACCTCCTGTCCATTAAATGGGACACCAGATTTCACAATCGGTTGCAAAAAATGCGATAAATATATTTTCACCGAGCCTTTTCCCTTAAGGCTTGCATCCGGCAATCCGATATTTAACCATAGACTTTGGAGTCGGTTGCTCTTCTCTCCTTTCGATCACCATCCGGCTTGGGGAGTAGCAATGAAAACGGTTTTTATCGTTGATAATGACAATTCCGCAAGAGTCATTGCAAAGACGGCTTTGGACGGTACTTACAAAGCCTTTGCCCTTCCGGGGGCAGACCGTATGATGAAGCTTGCCGATAAAATTACCCCCGACCTTGTTCTTCTGGACATAAGCATGCATGAGGTTGATTCTTTTCAATCGCTCATCTACCTCAAATCCAACGCAAAACTCAATTCTGTTCCGGTGATTTTTATGACCGGAAGGCACGATCCGGAAATGGAACTTCGGGGCTTCCAGATGGGTGCAATCGATTTTATCCACAAACCTTTTTCGATTCCAATTTTGCTGAAAAGGGTAGAAAGCCTTATCGGCATGAATCAGATATTTCTGGAAAACAAACTGGTCGCACACCAGTTGCACAATGCCACCGTTAGCGTTATTTGCGATGTTCTTGAAAAGCGTGATGAGAAAATGCATCGACATGTCGAACGGATCCAAATTTTTCTTCGGATTCTGGTCAATGAACTTATCGATTCAAAAACATACCTCGATGAAATTTCTGGATGGGATCTGTCGTTGGTCCTACCCGCAGCCCAGTTTCACGATGTGGGGAAGATACGTGTCAGCGACAGTATTCTCAACTCAACGGAGAAGCTCAGTAGCGAGGAATTGAATTTGCTGAAACGGCATTGCATCGAAGGTGAAAAAATTATTTCAATGATAATCGACCGGGTAAAGGATGACGGGTTTTTCCACCATGCGATGATGTTTGCTGGATATCATCATGAAAAATGGAACGGTTCTGGTTATCCGAGGGGACTTACCGAAGAGAATATCCCGCTCGAAGGAAGGATAATGGCGATTGCCGATGTCTACGATGCACTTGTTTCGGAGCGTCCATACAGAAAATCCTTTTCGCACAAAAAAGCGGTAGAAATAATAGAAAAGGGAAGTTCAATTAGTTTCGATCCACATATAGTCGAAGCCTTTCTTGACACTGCCGACAATTTTTCCGAGGCATGCGAAAGACTACGTGGAGAGGATTGAACGTAATGCCCACCCACTTATCCCTATGTCGATTTGCGGCCTTTTTATTATTGTCAATGTCGCTTGTTGTTGGCCAAATCTTCGCAACAGGTAACACTGCCGACAAATTATTTTTATCCAATTATGTGCAAAGAGTTTACACATCCCATAGTTCGATTCCGGTAATCGGGGTAAACTCGATTTTGCAGGCTTCCGATGGTTATCTGTGGATTGCCGGTCGCCACGGCCTGTTCCGTTACGATGGCATACAGCCCAAACAGATTTTTCCTGTCGAATATTTTCCGCCCGACTCAGCGGCCTCATCATCGGTGAATATTCTGCACGAGTCTAAATTAGGAGGATTGTGGATAGGTACGGATGATAGTGGTATTGTCAATTATCAAAATGGAAATTTTGTTGTCTATGATAGGGAATCGGGGCTTCCCTCCTCTTCGGTTAGGGATATTGCCGAAGACGACAATGGTAATATCTATCTCGCAACGGCCAAAGGAATTGCAACGGTTTTAACCAATAAAACCGTCCGCATTCATCCAAAGCTTGACAACATACTTGCCTTTTCCATCGAGTATATAGGCAATGGTCTGTTCGTATGTCTCCTCAATGACGGGAGAATAATCCTGTTCGATAGGGATCAGGTTATACGGGAATTTCCCGCAAATCACTTCGGGCCTGAAATCCCCCATTCGCTTTTTTTGTCCGACGACAACAGCCTGTATGTTGGTACGTCAGGCAATCTCGTTTACGTTGTCGGCATGGACATGCTGTCGCAGCGCACGCTGATCGCCGATGGTCTTAATACCCTAAATGGTTTTTTCAAGGATAATTCGGGGCGTTTGTGGGTTGTGGCCTATAACGGCATCGGTTTTTTTATGGAAGGGACATTTTACCATATCGGTGGATTGGCACTTGGTGACGACATCGAGTGTATGATACAGGACCACGAAGGTAATTTCTGGATTGGTTCCTCCAGTCTAGGCCTTTTGCAGCTTACCCGCGGAAGTTTCAGAAACGTAAGTTTTATTGGCGGTTTCAAGGATGATGTGGTGAATGCCACTGCAATTTGGCAGGGAGACCTTTATATTGGAAGCAATTCGGGCCTTTATATCCTCAGAGATAATTCACAGATTGAAAATAATCTTACAATGATTCTATCTGGAAGTCGGGTGATGGGATTACTTGTGGATTCCAAAAACCAATTGTGGATAAGCACCCATGATTCCTACGGCGTTATTCTTGCCAATACCGACGGCAGCATAGATATTATTGATGAAAATTCCGGTCTTGAGGACAGAAGGGGCGGCCTTATTGTCGAAGGTACAGGTGGAAACGTCTATGTCGGCATGAACGGGGGCGTGCATGTTTTCAACGATAACAAGATTATCAATACTTTTAGTGGTGAAAACGGGCTTGTCAATGATTTTATTCTGTCGATAGTGGAAGATGCCGACGGTCTGACCTATTTTGGTAGCGATGGAGGCGGGATTTATGTCAGCGATGGCAAGGAAATAATTGCCAACTATACAGAAAAAGACGGCCTCGCCTCGGGAATTATTCGTCAGATGGCCTTTGACGGCAACGGAATATGGATATCCACTGGTAATTCCGTTTGCTATCTTGACAAATCTGGGTTTAGAACCATCGAACGTTTGCCGTTTGAGGGAAGAAATGTTTGCGACATACGGATTTCCGGTGATGAAATATGGTTTCTTCACCTTACGGGTGTAAGTGTTGGCAGTATTTCCAGCATCCTTTCCGGTAAAGAGCAGACGGCGATGGAACTTGGTTACTGTAATGGTTTGACCTCGGCTGTTACTGCCTATTCCCGCAGCACCCTTTCCGTGGAAGGCATTTTGTATATTCCCACGGTAACCGGTGTGTTCACGGTCGATGTTTTCAATCTGTTTGACGACAATGCCAAACCGGCAGTTGGGTTGTCCGGCATCTACGCCGACGGAAAGCATATTTTTGCAAAAAACGATGTCTATACGATTGAAAGGACGGCCAGATCCATTGACATTTCTATGTCACTTATTTCGTTTGCTTCCAAAAAAGGCGAAATTTCGTATATGCTGAAAGGTTTTGATGACAAGCCGATAACGGTAACGAGGACCGATGCCACTAATGTCAGTTATGGTAATTTGAAGGGAGGAAGATATACGCTGAAACTTTATGGCACAAATTCTGGTGGCATACAGAGCGATCCAATGACGATAATATTGGTTAAAAAACATAATCTGTTCGAGCTTCCCCTTGTTCAGGTTCTTTTGCTATTCCTCTTGATCGGTATGATTGCATTTTTTACAAAAAGTAGCATGTCCAGGGTTGCCAAAGCTTTGGCTGCAAAAAAACTGGAACAGAAAAAAAGGGCCAAAAGGGTGATGTTCATGGCAACAGCCATGGCCGACCTGCGACACGATAAGGGGCATTCAAGGCGTGTCGCCATGTATTCCAAATTGTTGGGGATACGATTCGGCATGCAGGAAGGTGAAGTGGAAACACTTTATTGTTCCGCTCTTCTGCACGACATCGGTAAGATTGCAATATCCGATACTATCCTTAATAAAAAAGGCGGCCTTTCGGAGTCCGAAAAATCAATCCTCAAAAAGCATACCAGAACTGGGGCTAAAATGCTCAAAGATATTTCCATTATGGGTGATATTTCCCTTGGGGCGCGGTACCACCATGAACGGATTGACGGTCAAGGTTACGAGGGGCTTGAAGGAGACAAAATTCCGTTTATGGTAAAAATCATTTGTGTTTGTAATGCCTTTGACAATATAATGATGAACGGCAAATATGGAATGTCCCTTAAGACGGCCCAGTCGGAACTATTGTTGGGTGCGGGAACCAAATATGATGAGGTGGTTACAGCAACCCTGATTTCCCTGATAGACGAAGGTGAATTCCCATATGAGTATAAAAAAAATTCGTGAATTCTTTAGCGTCCAATTCGAGGACAGCTACGATACTTTCGAAGACGAAATGCGTAGCGAATGCCGCAGGTTTTTTTATTTGGTTTTTGTCACGGTATTTGTTTGGTTACCGTACATCCCGAGCGATATGCGGATTCATGGCTTTCCTGCTCTTGTCGTTTCGCAGAGAATTGGCCTTTCGGTTTTGAGCCTTATGGTTATTCTGGCGAGTTTGATCGGATACTTCAAGAACAGGCCGGACATTCTCCTTAAGGCGATTATCGTTTACCTTTTTTTCGGTTCTTCCCTCATTACCGTAACCGCAGGTGATTCTACCGGATCATACGTCGGAGGATACGCACTTGTCATGGCGATTACCCTGGTAGGCCCTTTTTCGCTTAAGTTCAAGATAACCAATGCCATGCTGTCGCTTGTGTTTTTTTTATTGCTGGGGATAATTCTTGAAATCGATCTACATAATCCGAATATCCAGTACGGCATAATCAATTTGATTATTTCCACCGTTTTTTTTGTTATTTTTTCGATTATAGAAAACAACAGCAAATACAATGCTTGGAAAAGAAAAAAGCATCTTAATCAGGCAATGTATCTTAACGAGAAAAATCTGCATGTGATATATAATTATGCCAACAGGGCCGAAGCTTCCGACCGGGCAAAGAGCGAATTCCTGGCGACAATGTCCCACGAAATACGTACGCCGATGAATGCTATCATCGGGATTGCTCAGATACAGATTCAGAAGGACGATTTGCCTCAGGAATATGCAACGGCGTTTGAGAGAATTTACAATTCAGGCAACAACCTGTTGGGAATTATCAACGATATTCTCGATATTTCAAAGATAGAATCCGGTAACCTGGAGCTTCATCCGGTAAGCTACGACCTGGCAAGTTTTATTAACGATTCGGTACAGCTCAATGTTTTGCGGATAGGGGAAAAACCGGTCAAACTTGTACTGGATATCGACAAAACTCTGCCCTTAAGGCTCTACGGCGATGAACTGAGGCTGAAGCAGATTTTGAACAACATTCTTTCTAATGCGATAAAGTACACCGAAAAAGGCACGGTCAAGCTTTCGGTAACGCACACGATGACCGGCAAGAATACGATTCTTTGCATCACGGTGGAGGATACCGGACAGGGAATTAAACCAGAGGACAAAAATAAACTCTTTGTCGAGTATTCCCGCCTGAATATCGAAAACAACCGCATGACCGAAGGCACCGGCCTTGGCCTAAAGATAACGAAACTTCTGGTCGGGATTATGGAAGGAACTATCGATGTGGAAAGCGTTTACGGCAAGGGAAGTATTTTTACCGTAATGATTAGGCAACAGATATCCGGCGATTATATTGCCTTGGGTGATGAGCTTGCCGGAAGTCTTAATAGTTTTACTTACAGCGGCAGAAAGCATGCGTCGAAGCTCCAGATAACCAGGGAGCCGATGCCCTACGGTAGTGTGCTTGTGGTCGACGACATGGAGACGAACCTTTACGTTACCAAAGGGTTGCTGCTGCCGTACAAACTTAATGTGGAAACAGTCTTAAGTGGTTATGCCGCCATCGGAAAAGTTGCGGACGGTAATCGGTACGACATTATTTTTATGGACCACATGATGCCGATTATGGACGGCATCGAAACAACCAAAAAACTTAGGGAGATCGGGTTTCTTGGTGCCATCGTGGCCCTTACTGCAAACGCCATTGTCGGAAATGATGAGATCTTTATCCAGAACGGTTTTGATGCTTTTATCTCCAAACCCATCGATGTTCGACAATTGGATACCGTGTTAAAAAATTTTGTCAGGGATAAACTTAACGGGAAAGGCCAGATTGGGAGGCAAGTAATTCGGGAAACGGATATCGATTCTGGATATGAAGACATGGGTTCTACGGCAAAGAAAAACGAACGTGCCGAATCGGAAACATCGAAACTTATGAAGGATTTTTGCCATGATGGAAAAGTTGCCGTAGATACGATTAGGGATGCCACTGCCACCGGTAACATAAGGCTTTTTACCGATAGTATTCGAAACATTAAAACTATGCTTGCCGATATAGGCGAGGAAGAGAACGTCGCTCTGGCCGGTACTTTGGAGAAGGCCGGCGAAGGTGGTGATTGGGTTTTTATCCTTGAGCACTGGCTTTACTTTGTTAAGAAAATTGAAGCGATAGTTGACAGGTTTGAGCCTGGCGAGGAAGAGGAACTGTCTGAAATTGATGATAATACTGTTAGCAATATCCATCCCGAAAAGATAAACCTTTCCGAACATTTTCTTGCAATAGAAACTGCCTGCAACAATTACGACGACACTGCAAGCTATGCTGCGATCAAAAAACTCAAAGAGCTGAATCCTGGAGAAAAAGTTTTGCAGTTGTTAGACGATTGTCACAACTTGCTCTTTACGGATAGCGATTTTGAAGGCGTTGCCCAGAAATGCCGTAAATTCCTTGACGCTTCGGGAGAAGATTAGGGGACCGTTGATCAAATAAGGATACGGTGATTCATTAGGGGCAATTTTCCGTGCCCAATCTACCGTAGAAAGATTGGACAGCCAGGCTTGTCAATAGTTTTTGTGTCGGTCCAATAACTGAAAGTGATTTTTGTGATACAGGATTAGGCCGGCGGTCCGCATCCTGGAGAGTTCCGCCGACATTGCGCTGCGTTCCACGGAAAGGTAATCGGCAAGTTCCTCCCGGTTGAAGGGAATGTCGAAGGTGTTTTTGCCGGCAAACCTTGCCTCGTCGGAAAGGTAGGACAGGAGTTTTTCCCGGGTGGTCGTTTGGGTGACGTTTTCCAGCTTGCGTATCAGCATGGTGTTTTTCTTGGCAAGAAGTATGGCAAGATTGCCCAGCAGTTTTTGGTAAAAGGCGGAAACCGTCGTGTCCGGCCGGAGAATTTTTTGGATGTCCAGGAAGAGGATTTCCGTAGCTTCCACGGCCTGAACGCTTACCGGAAGACGCTCGATGCCGGCCGGCGCGAAGGACTCCCCGAAAATTTCCCCGGTGTCGATGCGTGAAACTATTTTCCTTCGTCCCCAGTAATCCTCGTGAATCACATGGACGGCGCCGGAGAGGACAATGCCCACGGAACCGGCCTTGTCGCCGGCGGTAAAGACAAAACGGTTCTTGCGGAACGACTTCTGCCGGGCCGGAAGCCGTTCCAGAAGGACCGACAGTTCCGCCTCGCCAATTCCGAAAAACAATTGGCAGTTTTTGACTGCGGCGGTAAAATTCATTATTTTTCCTTTTATTACGTTGTAAATACAACCGACTATCTGTTTTCAATGTCGCATATTGGATGGAGAAAGGCAAGTCCATTATCCGGGATGATGGATCGACCCACATTAATTTTTTGGAGGACGGTTTATGGTACGGAAGATCGTGAAGATTGACGGGGAGAAGTGCAACGGTTGCGGGCTGTGCGTGGATTCATGCCACGAAGGGGCCATCGCGATGGTGAACGGGAAGGCCGTTCTGACCCGCGACGACTACTGCGACGGGTTGGGCAACTGCCTTCCGGCATGTCCTGTCGGGGCGATTGCCATCGAGGAGCGGGAAGCGGAGGCGTTCGACGAGGCGGCGGCGATGGCGGCTGTCGCGATGGCTAAGGCTACGGCTCAGGCTACAGCTGAGGCGGCACGGCCCGGATGCGGATGTCCGGGTTCCAATGCCCGTTCCCTGAAGGCCGGGGCCGAAAATGCGGTTCCTGAAAATGTTGTTGCCAGGGCAAGCGAGCTGCGGCAATGGCCGGTGCAGATAAAGCTGGTGCCGATAAACGCCCCGTATTTCAAGGACGCGCACCTGCTGATCGCCGCCGACTGTGCGGCCTATGCCTACGCCGATTTCCACGGGACGTTTATGAAACATAAAATTACCCTGGTCGGCTGTCCCAAACTCGATGACGGCGATTACAGCGAAAAGCTCACGGAGATTATCGCAAGGAACGATCTCAAGTCGGTAACCGTCGTGCGGATGGAAGTTCCCTGCTGCGGCGGTATCGAGCATGCCACGGTAAAGGCGCTGAAGAATTCCGGCAAGTTTTTACCATGGCAGGTAGTAACCTTGACAACGGACGGAAAGGTCGTGCAGAATTAGCGATCCGGAATTGGTCCTGCCGACCGAACGACGGGCCGGATTCGGAATCGGAGGGTGTATGACGATTCGACAGGCCACGGATGCCGACATCGATGCGGTGGAACGGGGTTACACCGAGCTTCTGACCCACGAGAAGGAGCATGGCAGCAATTCGAACTGGGTTCTGGGACTGTACCCGACCAGGGCCGTGGCCGAAAAAGGCCTTGTCCTCAAAACCCTGTACGTTCTGGAGGATGCCGGGACGGTCCGGGCCAGCATGGTGCTGAACGGCGAGGAGGCCGAGGAATACCGGCGGATACCGTGGCCGTATCCGGCCGGTCCGGGCGAGGTCCTGGTGATTCACACCCTCTGCATTCCGCCTTCCGGTGCGAGGAGGGGCTTTGGCAAGGCGATGGTCGAGTTCGCCATACGCCGGGCGGAGGAAACCGGTTGCAGGGTTTTGCGGATCGATACCTGGGCGGAAAACAAACCGGCAATTTCCTTTTACGGCAAGCTCGTGTTCCGCCTTGCCGGAAAAACCGACATTCTTTTGCAGGTACTGATTCCGGAGGAACAGGTTTTTCTGGAACGGAAGGTTTCCGGTTAACGGATTACTATGGAAGAAACCGACCTCGGGGAATTCTGGGACGCAAAATATGCCGGGGATAAAACTCTCTGGGGGACAAGGCCGGTCGCCATAGTCGCCGAATGCCGGGAGCTGTTCCTGCGACATGGGGTGCAGAGTATTTTGATTCCGGCCGTCGGTTACGGCAGGAACGCAAAGGATTTTTCCGAGAACGGTTTTCGAGTTGACGGCATCGAAATTTCCGACGAGGCGATAAACATCGGCAGGATATTTGCCCCGCAGGTGAATTTTATTAAAGGCAACGTGCTGGAAATGGAACTGCCCGGAACCTACGATGCGGTCTTCTGTTGCGACATCCTGCAAATACTGTTGAAACACGAACGGAAGATGCTGCTGGACCGCTGCCTGCGGCACTGCAAACCCGGCGGCCTGATTCTGATTTCCTGCCTGGCCAAGACCGACGTGCTTTTCGGGAAAGGGCGCGAGATCGAGAAGGATACCTTCGAGGGATCGGGCGGTCTGCACTTTCATTACGCCGACGAAGGGGAGATGCGGGATGCGTACCCGGAGCTGGAAGTGGTGAAGTTGGGGAGCTTTTCGGAGGAGTACGAAGGCGGGGTGAGGAAGGACAGGGTTTATGTTTTTTTTGGTCCAAGCTACCGAAGATAGGTTGGACTTCGGAGATTTGCCCAGCAAACCTTATCTCTTTGCCGGAAGGCAAAGGGAAGTTTACCGCAGGCCTTACCTTCTGCTGGCCTTTTCAAACTTCAACCGTAGAAATTCAAAATTCTTCATCTTCATCCCTAGCCCCAGTTCTCTCCCAGATACCGCTTCACCTCCGGGATCCCCGAACCGAGAACCTCATCCGTGGGGCCTTCGATGACGAGCCTTCCACCCGACATGAAGAATAAATGGCGGCAGAGGCGGCGGACTTGGGCGAGTTGGTGGCTGATGATGATCCAGATGGCGGGGCGGCGTTCCTGGCGGTCCCGGATCATGCGGATGAAGAGGTCCAGGCTGTCCAGGTCGAGGTCGGTCATCGCCTCGTCGAGGATGATGAGTTCGGGGTTGAAGATCATTGCGCGGAGGAGGGCCAGTTTCTGCTTTTCGCCGCCGGAAAGGGCCCGTGCGTGCTGGTTCTTTCGGTGGAGGAGGCCGACTTTGGCGAGTTCCTCCAGGCAGAGGTCTTCGGCTTGGGCCTTCCGGAAGCGGCGGAGGCGGAGGGGGTAGGCGAGGTTGCCCAGGACCGTGTCGTCCATGATGTAGGGCTTCTGGGTGACCATGGTGATTTTGCCGGCTTCCAGGCCGGTGCGGATCGTGCCGGAATCGGGCCTGAGGATGCCGGCGATGAGTTTGGCGGTGCTGGACTTGCCGCAGCCGTTGGGACCGACCAGGCCGTAGATTCCGGGCCTTTCGATGACAAGCCTTTCGATGTGGAGGGAAAAGCCGGAGTCGAAGCTTTTGGCAAGGGATTCGATTTCAAGCATCAGAGGTTCTCCTCCGCAGGGCGTTCCCGTCGCAGGAAGTCGGACAGGCATTGGATGAGGAAGGCCATCACCAGAAGGGCGATCCCCAACGTGATCGCCCGGCCCTGGTCGCCCATGCCCTGCATCATCGAGATCGCCGTGGTCATGGTGCGGGTCCTGCCCTGGATGTTGCCGCCCACGATCATCACCGCCCCGACCTCGCTGATCGCCCGGCCGAACGCGGCGATCACCGAAAAGTAGATCTCGGCCCGCAGTTCCCGAATCAGCAGGATCCGCCGCCGGAATCGGTTCGCCCCCATGCTCAGGGCGAAGGCCTCGATTTGGCCGGCGCAGCGGGCCGCGTAGGAATAGACCATCCCGCAGACGATCGGCGTGATGATGATCACCTGGGCGAGCACCATCCCCCGAACCGTGAAGATCCAGCCAAGGAAGCCCAACGGCCCCCGCCGCATCAGAAGGAGGTAGACGACCAGGCCCACCACCACCGGCGGGGCTCCCATCAGGGTGCGGCAGAGGCGGACCACCAGGTTTTTGCCGGGAAAGCTCGATCGCTGGAGGAGGATGCCGAGGACGATGCCGAGGGCGGAACCGATGGCCGTGGAGGAAAAGGCCATGGTCAGGGTGGTGCCGATGATCCTGAGGGTTTCGGCATCGAGAACGAAGTTCACCAGGCGTTCGGGGTGAACAGCGATTCGCCGAATTCGTCCCGGCCGAAGCCGGCGATCAGGCTTTGGGTGTCCGGCCTGAGGATCCAGGCGACGAAGTCCGCCGCACCCCGGGCATTGATCCCCGGAGCCTTGGCCGGGTTGACGGCGATCACTCCGTAGAGATTCAGCAGCAGGGGATCCAGCTCGCAGACCACGACGAGGTTGGCCGGCCCCTGCCGGAGCCAGGTCGCCCGGTCGCTGAGGGTGAAGCCTTCGACCTCGCCTGCGATCCGGAGCGTGGCCCCCATGCCCTGCCCCACCGAAAGGTAGGCGGAAAGCCCGGCCGGCCCCGTTCCACCGGCATGCTGCCAGAGGCTCTCTTCCATAACATGAGTGCCGGAACGGTCGCCCCGGGAAACGAAAGGCAGGTTGCCTGCGGCTATCGCCCGAAACGTTTCCCCGATGTCGCCGTTGTGGGCGATCTTGCCGGGCGGCCCTACCACGATGAAGTCGTTGTACATCACGTCGAAGCGTTCCAGCCCGTGGCCGTCGGCGACGAACTGCAGTTCCTGCTCCTTGGCGTGGACCAACAGCACGTCGGCCTGCCCGTCCCTGCCCAACTGAAGCGCCGCCCCGGTTCCTACCGAAACGATGTCCACTTCCCGGCCGGTTTCGGCGGTAAAGACCGGGATGATGTGGTTCAAAAGGCCGGAGTCGTAGGTGCTGGTGGTCGTGGCCAGGATGATCCGCCCGGTATTTTCAGGCTTTTTACCCTTGCCCTCCGACCTACCCGATGCGAAAAGGGCCGTTCCGGAAAGCAGGGCAAGCAGAGCCAGAGTCAGGGCGATCTTTGCGTATTTCATCGATATTTCTCCCTAAAGTACGTTGTAATTGTTATGATCATAATTGTCAAGGAGACGATCAATTTTCAAGGAGGGGGGCCAAGCCCCCCTTCGCTTCAGACTTGCTACCATCACCGTACGAAGTTTTGCAAAGCAAAACTCCTAAAGAATTGCGGAGTGCCTTCGGCACGTAGCAATTCTTACGCTACCCCCCGAGCGGGGCGCTACCCCCCGAGCGGGGCGCTGCCCCGCAACGCCCCGCATCTACCGGGTGGAATTTTACCTTGGGCCTTTTCCTTTTTCCATGGTTCCCGTCGTTATTCTCTTCGACAGATTGAACAACTTCTTTGACAGAATAGTGCCCCCGTACTACAATGTCTCGATGTGGGATGCCGTCAAGAAGATCCTGGTCGAGATGGTTACCGTGTTTCGTTCGGAACTGTGCTCCGACTCCGGGGAAAGGCCGGATGCCGGCGAGGTTCCGACCCTGATCGCCGAAGGTGCCGTATTCCGGCCTTGTGTCGCCTGTCCGCAACCTTGGCAGATGACCCCCGGTGTCAGACATGTAGCCCTGGTGTCTCCGTTTCCAGTGGGAACTGCATTTTAATCTTTTGGTAAAATATCCTTTACGTTAAATATATTACGATGATTTTTAATATTAGGCTTTCTTGTAACCATATATCATTGATCACCCGATCTGTCTACGATGCTAGTTTTCTTATTTTCAGTTAAAAATTTTTGCAAACTTTCAATAAAGCCCAACAATGGACTTTCACTTTCCATAAAGATCATCCTGCCAGATTTTATGTCGCATAACGTTCTAGGTAACTGACGGTTTGGGCAGGTTATAGGACTTTGCGAAGCAAATGTCCCCTGCCCAAACTGTGGCGGAGATAAAATCCCACAAAGGCGTTTACGCCGACTGGGATTTTTCGTAGCCCGAACCGCCCGAATAGGGCGGTGAGCAGTTACCGATTGTTATGCGAAGTTGGAGCGTACAACATTATTTTTCATTCCATACTTTATTTTATTTATTATTTCCTTTCCCAAATATTTATTATATTCTGGAGATTCTTTCCTATAATATGCATCCCAATAACTTGATACCTTACTTTCTATTTTTTCCCAATAGTTATTATTTTCACTAAAAAACTTTATGCAATTATCCATATTTTTATTTAAATATACATTAAATATTTCCATCATTTTATAAATATATTCTCCAAATAATTGTACAAAAAATGGTGTAATCCAATAATTTTTATTTTCTAATAATTTTTCAATACATTTTTGACGTATAAAACCGTTATGATGTCTTGAATACAAACAATTTAAAATAATTTTTTGATTATCATTTAACTCAATAATATTTTTTGGTTCATCAAAATATATTCTATATGGTATATTTATTTTTTCACCATTTAACAATATACTTATTTTTATTTTTCTTAACAAAATACGTGATTTAAAATTTTCATATGGTATTATATTTAACACTGCATTTACATCTTGAGATAATTCTTTTGGAAATGAATTCAATATCATTTCAAATATTTCATTCATAATTTATATTACTACATTTATTGTTTTATGTCAATACATTTTCAATCAACCTAGCTCCAATTTCGCATAACGTTCTGCAAACGCCGCAAGTTGCATTTATAGCCCGCCATCCTGCGATTAAACGATACCTTCCGTTCCTCATGGTCAAAACTACAATCCACTTGAACGCTCATGTCAAGCGGTTGATGCAAGGGTAATTGACCCCACGGCTTGGTCTCAGCTACCAGAGCTTCACAACTGAAACCAGGGTACTGGATTTACGAAAGCTTGTCAACCCCCATGTGTGCAACTCGGCACTTTCCCGCCGGTCTCGATCTTCTTGCGGTAGTTTACGAGGGAGTCTTTCCGATACCGGAGACCGTAGCTCTGTGTCAGTCACCCTCGTTTCCTTGAACCGCTCCTTTGACAGGAGCGTGCTCCCGTACTACAATGTCTTGATGCTTGACATTACCGTGCTCCGTGCGATTCCGCCGATGGAGGAATTGCTCAATGCCCCTTGGGCGCTTACCTTCGAAGGACTTCTGGGCAGGGATGCCGTCAAGAAGATACTCGTCGAGGTGGTTACATGCTTCCGTTCGGAACTGCGCTCCGACTCCGGGGAAAGGCCGGAGGTCGGTGAGGTTCCAGGCCTGATCGCCGAACGTGCCGTCGGCCTGCTCGCTCGGAAGGCTTCCAGTTCGCTGAAGGCCGTGGTCAATGCCTCGGGGGTGGTGATTCATACCAACCTTGGGCGCTCTCCTCTGGCGAAGGATGCGGTCGAAGCGGTGGCCGGCATCGCCGGAAGCTACAGCACGCTGGAGTATTCGCCTGAAAAGGGGGCACGCTCCGGCAGGAACGGCCATGTCGAGTGGCTTGTCTGCCGGATAACCGGGGCGGAGGCGGCCCTGGTGGTCAACAACAATGCCGCGGCGGTGCTTTTGGCCCTTTCCGGCCTTGCTTCCGGCCGGGAAGTGGTGGTTTCCAACGGCGAACTGGTCGAAATCGGCGATTCCTTCAGGATTCCCGACATACTTTCGTTCTCCGGGGCCCGCATGGTGGCCGTCGGCTGCACGAATTCCACCCGAATCGCCGATTACCGCAATGCGATCACCGAAAATACCGCCGTCCTGCTCAAGGTTCACCCTTCCAACTTCCGGATTCAGGGCTTCGTTACCGATACCGGCCGCCGGGAACTGGCCGAACTTGCCCTGGAACGCGGCCTGATCTTCCTTGAGGACCTGGGCAGCGGGCTGCTTCACGATCTGGGACGAACCTTTTCCGACATCGAGCATTCCGTCCGGGACTGCCTGCAAGCCGGCTCGCTGCTCACCTTTTCCGGCGACAAGCTCCTCGGCGGGCCCCAGATCGG
>Ga0131853_10013347_pt1 | contig 15053 bp, 14 predicted proteins | sample TergutLab28metaG_FD_92764 | JGI IMG/M metagenome (GOLD analysis project Ga0131853, IMG submission 92764) | Labiotermes labralis P1 segment gut microbial communities from Petit-Saut dam, French Guiana - Lab288 P1 (version 2) (version 2) | ecosystem: Host-associated > Arthropoda: Insects >... | reverse complement strand
GAGAGATGTTAAATCATGATACTAAAGCCAATTAATGTTGCCGCTGCTGCTTTCGGGCTATAATCTATAACAAGGAGGATTTTTATGCTTTTTGAATACAAAATAATCACCGGGTGTGAAGATTTCTATGACATAAGCTCCCACGTTCGCCAAGCGATCTTAAACTCGGATATAGAAAATGGTATTGCCTTAGTCTACTGCCCTCATTATACTTCTGTGAATTTGACCCGCCAAGGAGCAGAAAGTTTTATATAAAGGTGTTATAAGCCGCAGATAAGGTTTTGCCGGTCAACACCATATCAAAAAGCAACAAGAAATATTGAGTAGAGGAGAAAACATATGACAAATGTTAATTTCAATGTATCACCTATTACAGACGCCTGTAGAGCCATTGTCAATGCTCGTATCGCTGAGAACTGGGCCGGGCCTTACATGGTTTCTCGCGGTGTTCTCCATGATACGCGTACTCATAAAGGGTTTGTAGCTATGGCATTTGAGGAAGTCATAGGTTACATCTTGTACAACATAGGCGGTGAAAACCTGGAAATAACAATGCTTGAAAGCTTGTCTCCCAAACAGGGCATAGGCAGTGCTTTGATACAGGCTGTTAAGAGTGTGGCTAAAGATGCAAATTGTAAGTATCTATGGCTGATTACAACAAATGACAATACCCCCGCTATACGTTACTATCAGCGGTATGGGTTTTCTTTGACAGCTGTACATATAAATTCCATGGAAACCGCCAGAAAGTTAAAACCCGGCATACCTCTCAACGGCATAGACGATATACCCATAAAGCACGAATTTGAGTTTGAAATTTTGCTTTATAGTGAAACTTAAGCAAAATAAGGAGGCTTACGATGAAAAAATATCCAAAAACACAAAAGTATGACAGTAAATGGATTGAACAAAACTGGATGGGACCTAACCCCTTATGGCTTCTTGAAGATTTGTGTGAACATATGGACTTAAAACCCGGTATGAAAGTTTTAGACATGGGCTGCGGCAAGGGGCTTACTTCTGTATTTCTTGCAAAAGAATACGGCGTAACCGTTTTCGCCAATGATTTATGGATAAGCGCCACAGATAACCTGCGCCGCTTCGAAGAGGCCGGTGTTGCTGATAAAGTATTCCCTATTCACGCCGAAGCTCACGCGCTGCCTTATGGCGAAAATTTTTTCGACGCGGCTATATCTATTGACTCTTACCATTACTACGGCACCGATGACTGGTATTTCCCCTGTGTATATTCAAAGCTTGTTAAACCCGGCGGGCAATTCGGTATTATTTGCCCCGGTTTTACAAAAGAGTTCGCTGAGGGTTATCCACCAAATCTTGAAACTGCTATGGATGATGATTTGCGCCGAGAAATATTTACCTTCCACTCTAAAGACTGGTGGTATAAACACTGGAATAAAACCGGTATTGTAGACATTACAGCCTGTTATGAAATAGATGAAGCAAAAACTATATGGGCACTTTGGGCTAAATGGTCAAAGGAGCATCTGAATTTTAATGATGATGCGTTTCTTGATGCTGATGTTGATAACGAACTGGCGCTGATTGCTTTAGCGGCAAAAAAGAAAGTGTAAACCGCTTATTAAAAGTTTATCGACGATTTGGGAGCAGCCCTAAAATATTTTATAAGTGGTAAATATAGTTAACTTATGCTATAGTCTATATGGCTATAGCATTTTTACGTTATTCAATAGACTTCTTTCGAAATCAACTTACAGTCAATTAACATGAAAACCCAAACGCTAAATATAGTTTTTCTGGGCGAACGTGAAATATCAGGCTTCAGTGATTTTCCGCGAGCCTGAAAAACTGATTTCGTAAGAAGTCTAATATGGGAGGATTTACCTGATGGAAGAATTTGATTCACAAAAACCCGAAGACACTTTTGAATGGGCCGCCGGGATAGCTAAGGAGGCAAAAAGCGGTGAAATCTATACTCTTTCAGGAGAGCTGGGCGTTGGAAAAACTTTGTTCGCCGGCGGCTTTGCCCATGGCCTTGGCATCTCTGACCATATTGTAAGCCCTACGTTTGCAATTCTAAATGTATACGAAGGCCGCTTACCCCTTTACCACTTCGACATGTATAGGATAGAAGGCTCAGATGAGCTTTTTAATATCGGCCATGAAGAATATTTTTACGGAGATGGCGTTTGTCTCGTAGAGTGGCCTGAGATGGTCGAAACAGAAATACCTGACAGCGCTATTCAGATTGAAATATCTAAAAAGCTCGAAAAAGGTAATGACTATAGGCACATTACCATTAACCGCAAAGGAAGATAAGCTTTTATGAAAATTCTTGCATTTGATACAAGCGGCAACACAGCTTCAGTAGCTGTTTTAGATGAGAGCAATATACTGGCAGAGTTTAATATAAACCATAAAAAAAATCACTCTCTTACATTAATGCCCTTAATTGAGAGCGCACTAAGCTGTGTAGCGCTGTCTCTTAATGATTGCACGCATATAGCCTTAAGCCATGGCCCGGGGTCTTTTACAGGGCTGCGCATGGGTGGCGCCACTGCCAAAGCCTTGGCTCATGGAACGGGGCTTCCCATTGTCGCTGTTCCTACTCTTGATGCGCTGGCATATAATATTTTTATGGAAAGTGAAATTATCGCCCCTATTATGGACGCTAAGCGAAAAGAAATCTACGGCTGTATATACCTTTGTGAAAATGGAAAGCTTAAGCAGTTGACCCCTTACTTAAACGAGGGTTTTACAGAGTTTTTAGACAGAGCTAAATCATTAGATTCTCATGTCAGCTTTTTAGGTGACGGCTGTTTTGTGCACGGTGAAGCTATCGTTAAACATGGCTTCTCTGTGGCGCCTTCAAACAATTTGCTTCAAAGAGCGTCATCTGTCGGCTTACTCGCGCTTAAGCACATAACCAAGGGTAAAACCCTAAGCTATAGCGAGCTGGAGCTTGAATATCTAAGAAAACCACAGGCCCAACGGGAATTGGAAGGAAAACTGAGCACATGATAGAAATTCGCCCTTTTGAACCGGAAGATTTAGAGCGCGTGTATGAAATAGAGCTTAGCTCCTTTTCCATCCCTTGGACTAAGGAGGATTTACAAAGAGACGCTGTATCGAACAATCTTTCTGTATATCTGGTGGCTCTTTGTGATAATCAGCTTGTAGCTTATGCGGGAATGTGGCATGTAGTTACCGAAGGGCATATTACAAATATAGCCGTTTCGCCAGATTACAGAAATAAAGGCATAGGCCAGCAACTGATTGAGGGTCTTTTACGCATAGCAAAAGAAAGAGAAATGATGGGCATAACCTTAGAAGTGAGAATGAATAATGCCGCCGCTCAAAGGCTTTATATAAAAAATGGATTTAAGGTTGAAGGAATAAGAAAAAATTATTACGCAGACACCAAAGAGGATGCGCTGATTATGTGGAAATATTTGTAAATAATGGTGAGAAAGACTCAATATCCCGGGAGGTGTCTAATGGATAAACTATCATATGAAAAGCTTAAAAACCACTCTGCCGCTGATTACTTAAAAAATGTAAAAACAACGGAAGAGATTAAACCCAGCGAAGACTTAATCGGTCAGGACAGAGCGGAGAAATCGCTTAAATTCGGCCTTTCTGTTAAGTCAAAGGGTTATAATATTTATGTTGCCGGCCTGCCCGGTTCCGGTAAATCTACTTTTGCTAAAAGCTTTGCCGAAGAGCTGGCCGCTTCTGAGGAAACAGCTCCTGATATGTGTTATGTATATAATTTCGACAATCCCAAAAAACCCTCACTATTCATGTTAAATGCCGGTACAGGTAAAGAATTCGCCGAAGACATAGAAGATATGATTAATTCAATATCTGAAGAATTGCAAAAAGTTTTCTCCTCCAGAGATTTTGAAGATCAAAAAAATACCATACTCAAAAAATATCACGAAAATAGAGACGGCAAAATAAAAGAAATGGCGAAAGAGGCCAAAGAATATGACTTTGGCATTAAAAGCACCAACGGCGGTATGTATTTTATGCCCATACTCGATGGTACGGCTGTCACAGAAGAGCAGTATGACGAACTTTCAGAAGATGAAAAAGACAGAATCAGCAAAAACTCAGCCGAAGTTTCAGAGCGGGCTTCTGTTATAATGCGTGATATTAAAGAATATGAAAAGCAAATTAAAACCGAGGTCGAAGACTTAGAGTATGCAACCAGTCTTTTTATCGTTGGCCGCTTTGCGGCGACTCTTTTGGAAAAATACGAAAATAACACTCAGATAGTCAAGTATTTGAAGGAGATAAAAGAAGATATTTTAGAAAATATTGAGGAGTTTGTTATACCCGATAATGAAGAAGAAGACGCTCTTGCGGCTATGCTGCCCTGGTATTCAAAAAAAGGCGGGGATTTTTTAAGCCGTTACTCGGTTAATGTTTTAGTTGATAACTCTCATCTTAGCGGCGCCCCGGTTATTGTGGAATATAACCCAATTTACTCTAACCTCATTGGCGATATAGAGTATGATAATGAATACGGTAACTTTACTACCGATTTTATGAAAATAAAGGCCGGTGTACTGCATAAGGCAAACGGCGGTTATTTGATTATTCAAGCGGCGGATTTGTTCTCAAGCTCTTTTGCATGGGATGGGCTTAAACGGGTACTTAGAACCGGCGAGATTAATATAGAACCTCTTCGGGAGTATTCCACAGGGGTGGCTATGTCCGGCGTCCGTCCTGAGCCTGCTAAGGTAAATGTTAAGGTAATAATAGTTGGTACGCCTTTTTATTACGGCTTAATATATGAGTATGATGATGATTTTCAAAAGTTATTTAAAATTCGCGCCGATTTTGATTATGAGATGGACTTTAATCAGCCAAATGTACACAGGCATTTGGGTTTTATCAAAAGACAGATAGAAAAACACAATTGCTTAGATTTTGAAATGGGAGCTATTAAGCAGATTTTAGAATTTTCTTCACGCCTTTCAGAGCGCCAGGATAAGTTAAGCGCCCAGTTTGACAAACTGGCTGAAATAGTACTTGAAGCAAACGCCTGGGCAAAACTTGAAGCAAAAGAACAGGTAACAGAAGAGTATGTGATAAAAGCCATAGAAGAGCGCCGGCACAGGCTAAATATGTACGAAGAAAAACTGGGTCAAATGATAGATGAACATTTGATAATGATTGAAACCGATGGTAAGAAGGTTGGCCAAATAAACGGGCTTGCTGTTTTAGATTTGGGTGATTATGCTTTTGCCAAACCCTCTCGTATCACCGCAACCACCTATATGGGCCGGGCCGGTATAGTTAATATTGAGAAAGAGGCCGAAATGAGCGGTTCTATCCACTCTAAAGGTGTGCAAGTTATGGCCGGGTATTTGGGTCATGTTTTCGCACAAGACTTCCCCCTTTCTCTGTCATGCCGTGTATGTTTTGAACAAAACTACTCCGGCATAGACGGCGACAGCGCTTCTTCAACCGAGCTTTACGCCATACTCTCAAGCTTAAGCGAGTTACCCATTGACCAAGGTATCGCCGTTACCGGCAGCATTAATCAGTTTGGAGAAATTCAGCCCATAGGCGGCGTTACTTATAAGATTGAGGGTTTCTTCGACGTATGCAGCAAAAAGGGCTTGACGGGAAAGCAAGGGGTCATTATCCCCTGGCAAAATGTAAATGACTTGGTTTTGAACAGCGAAGTTATAGCGGCTGTTAAAAAAGGCAAATTCCATATTTATCCAATTTCTCACGTAAATGAAGGTATTGAGATCCTTACAGGGGTAAAAGCAGGGATTAGAAGTGATAAAGGCAACTTCCCTGCTAAATCGGTTCACGGCAAGGTTTTTGCTAAGCTTAAAAAATTCCATAAAAAAGCTGTGCTTGACAATTAATTTTCGAAAGGATAACTCAAGATGAGAGCTGTCAAAATAAGCGAAAGAAATATAATGTTTACTAAGCCAACCGTATATGGCTGGGATTTGAATTTGGGGCTGATACTTGGTGATAAGCGCAACTATGTAATCGACACAGGTGTGGGGCTTTCCAGTGTACAGCCGATATTGGATTATATAGGAGATGATAAAAAGCCTATAGTCGTAATTAACACTCATTGGCACTGGGATCATGTATGGGGTAATTGGCTGTTTGAAAACAGCCTCATAATATCTCATTCTCTATGCCCTAAGCTTATAGATAAAACTTGGGATGAATATGTTGAAAAGAATAGCCAACATGTTTTAGCCGGCCATGTTAAAAAGAAACTGCCTAACTTGGTTTTTGAAGATAAGCTTTATTTCTGTGATGATGGAGTAGAAATTTTCTATTCTCCCGGCCATACTGAGGATTGTATAAGTGTTTATGACCAGCGCGATAAAATTCTTCACGCCGGTGATAATATCGGTGACACTGATGAAGTCATCGTTCCTGAAATAGACACAGATTTGGAAACTTTTGAAGAACTGCTGGCTTTATACAGCAAGTATGATTTTGATATATGTATTTCCGGCCATAACAAGCCCCGGAAAAAAGATGTTATTTCTCGCATGAGCCTTGCCCTTCCGGATTCTTGGAAAAAGCAATTAGCCGCAAAATCTTGTAATTAGTATTTTTTTCTGGTATACTGAAACTCTCACAAAACAGTAACGCAAGTGTTACTGTTCCAAAGTAATTTCAGTATAACATATAAACGCAATATAAATTTTAAGACTAAAAGGGTGAGTTGTAATGAGACATATTGGAACTTCTGCATATGGAATACGTACTCCGTTAATAAACAAGGGTGATGATTTACCTGTGATAATTGCCGATTCGCTGCAAAAAGCGCTGGAGTCTGAGGGCCTTAGCCTTCACAGATCAGATATTATAGGCGTGACTGAAGCGGTGGTAGCTAAGGCTCAATGTAATTATGCTCATATTGATGATATAGCGGCTGATATTAGCAAAAAATTCGCTGATAAGACTGTAGGCGTTGTTTTTCCTATACTTAGCCGTAACAGATTTTTAAATATTCTTAAGGGTATCTGCCGCGGTGCTAAAGAGGTGTGTTTGCTGCTTCAGCTTCCCGATGACGAGGTTGGTAACCCCATCATTGACCCGGCCCGTTTTGACGAGCTTGAAGATGAACTTAAGGGTCTTGTCTCTGCTGATGATTTTAAGCACTTAAACGGCGGCTACAAGCACCCCTTTACTGATGTTGACTATATTGAGCTTTACGGGCAGATTTCTGATAATATAAGCATTTACCTTTCAACAGATGCCCGTGATATACTGGGGCTCACGCCTCATGTACTGGCCTGTGAAATACATGACAGAGAGCGCACAAAAGCAAAGCTTTTAAAAGCCGGCGCTGAAACTGTATATACCCTGGCTGATGTTTTGAGAGAGCCTGTAGGCTCAAGCGGTTATAACCCTGACTATGGCGTGCTTGGGTCAAACCTGTCTACCGGCGAAGAACTGAAACTCTTCCCAAGAGACTGTGATGAGTTTGTGGCGCGTTTAAGCGTGGAAATTGAAAAAAGAACCAATATAGTTCCGGAAATAATGGTATACGGTGACGGAGCTTTTAAAGACCCCCGCGCGGGAATTTGGGAGCTGGCAGACCCTGTTGTATCCCCCGGGCATACTGAGCGCCTAGCCGGGCGGCCTGATGAGATAAAGCTTAAGCTTGCCGCCAATACGATAGCGGATACATCAAGCGACAGCGAAAAACAAGAGGCTATAACACAGATGATCCGCGATAAAAAGAAACAAAGCGGATATCGCGACGGTACCACTCCAAGAATATATGCCGATCTTGTAGGTTCTCTTTGCGATTTAATGAGCGGCAGCGGCGACAAGGGTACACCGGTGATTTTGCTTAAAGGTTATTTTGACGATTATGCCAGTGAGTAGACTCGAAAAAGTGAAAAAGCCACTTTTTTTGAATTACTGTTGGAATGAATCATCTTGCAAGCGCCTTTGTTAAACAAAACCTTGTCGGCATTCTAAGAGCCTCTTTAGAGGCTCTTATAGCTAACGTCACAAAGAACAGTGACGTTGGACGCCTCCGACGGCATTCGCGGGAACCCACGAAAACCTGCTTTCGTGGGTAGCGTTCGCACTTGCTACGCAAATGCTCATGCCTCGGGGCGCCTAACGACTTTGAAAAGCGTTTTACCGAACAAGTTCGCTTCACGCTTTTCAAAGTCGTTAGCTATATTTTTACATATCAGAAAGTGCGAGTATGAATTTATATGAGTAAAATTCTTATAATAACCGAAAAACCTTCTGTGGCCAGAGACATCGCTGCTGTATTAAAAGTAAAAGGCCGCAGTGATAACTGTTTAGTTAGTGATGAGTACATAATCTCCTGGGCTATCGGCCACCTGGTTGGGCTACAAGACCCTGATGGCTATAACAGTGCTTATAAAAAGTGGGACAGGTCTCATCTGCCGATAATACCCACTGAAATGGCGCTGTCACCTATGGCTAAAACCAAGGGTCAGCTTAATACCCTTAAAAAGCATATGAACTCTTCTGAGGTTGAATATATCATCTGCGCCACCGACTCCGGCCGTGAGGGTGAGCTTATTTTCCGCTATATTTATGACTATGTAAAATGCAAAAAACCTTTTAAGCGCTTGTGGATATCCAGTATGACCAATGAAGCTATAAAAGAAGGACTGGAAAAAATAAGGCCCTCCTGCGAATATGATAACTTATACAAAAGCGCAAAATGCCGCTCTGAGGCCGATTGGCTGGTAGGCATCAACGCTTCAAGGGCATATACCATAAACTATGGCGTGCTCTTAAGTATTGGACGGGTACAAACACCAACTTTAAATATTTTAGTAATAAGACAAAAAGAGATCGAGGCTTTTATCCCCAAAGATTACTGGCAAATATCAGCGGATTTCGCCTTGTACAGCGGGCTTTGGACAGACCTTGAAAACAACGAAAACAAGATATACGATAAAGACAAAGCCGCCGCCATACATAGTAAAATAAAAGGGCAAACAGGCAAAATAACCTCTGTTAATACCGAGCGTAAAAGCCAGCCGCCGGGGCTTTTGTATGATCTTACCTTACTACAGCGCGAGTGCAACCGGCGCTTTTCTTATTCTGCAAAGACCACTTTGCAATACGCGCAGGATTTGTATGAAAAGCGTAAATTAATAACCTATCCCCGTACAGACTCACAGCATCTTAGTGATGATATGAGAAGCAAGGTGCTGTCTGTAATTAAAAACATGCCTGCTGAGCATTACGGCGAATATATCCGCTATTTAACAGCTCTTCCCAAGCTTCCTATGGGGAAGCGGATATTTGACGCCGCTAAGGTGTCTGACCATCACGCTATTATCCCCACCGGCAGAGCTGCTAATTTGAACTCACTTAGTTCCGGTGAAAAAAATGTATATGACATGATAGTGAGAAAGTTTCTGGCCGCTTTCTACCCGCCTTACGTTTATGATGTTACTAAAATTATAACGGAAGTTTGCACAGAAAATTTCTTAACAACAGGTAACGCCGTCGTAGATATGGGCTGGAAAGTGTTGTACAGCTATGACAAAAGTGAAAAAAGCGGTGATGATCTCCTGCCCTCTGTCTCAGAAGGTGATGAATATAGCGTTGCTGATACAAAGCTGATTAAAAAGAAAACCGAACCGCCAAAACCTTATACAGAAGGTGAGCTTTTAAATGCAATGGAAAACGCCGGCCGCTTCACCGACGATGAAGAGCTTAAATCACAGCTTAAAGATTCGGGAATAGGTACACCGGCAACCAGAGCGGCGATTATAGAGCGGATTATTACAGTCGGTTATGTTGCGCGCAAAGGTAAAACTCTTCTGCCCACTGAAAAAGGTGTAAAGCTGATTGATATATTACCCTCTGAGCTAAAATCGCCTGAAACCACAGGCAAATGGGAGAGAGGCTTATCAAAAATAGCAAAAGGTGATATGGACAGCATAAGATTTATGGAAAGTATAGAGCGCTTTACCCGTTTTATAGTGGAATCTTCTGATATAAAAAAGCCTGTGCTTTTCGAGAAAGAAGAGCGCTCTAAAAAAAGCAAGGCAGACAAGAAATCAGGCAGCAAACTGGGCCGCTGCCCTCTTTGTGAAGGCGGCGGGGTTTTAGAAAACTCAAAGGCTTTCTACTGCGACAGATGGAAAGACGGCTGTAAGTTTACTGTATGGAAAAATTTTTTAAAACCTTATGAAATAGATATCAATGTGGATTTTATGGCAAAACTTCTAAAATCCGGAAAGCTTACAAATGTAAATATGTACCTGCCTCAGACCAGAGAAAAAGCCACCGCTGATGTAATAATTGATAAAACCAAAGAAAATATTATTCAAATCATTAATGTTAATAGATTGCCATAAAGCCAATAATGGCTTGTATCAAAGATGAAACTTATATCATATCATGTACTAACACTGTTTGGTGATTATTCAGCCAAACAGTCATCCTACGAAAAAAACCGGGTTCATTTTGACAAATCCAAAGTGGACCCGGTGAGGTTTTTTAAGCTTCTTTCATACTCAGCTTTGTTTTATAAAAAATAACAAAGCAAACAACAGCAGCAACAGTTGAAATCAAGTCAGCTATAGGTACAGCCATAAGTACAGCGTGATGAGCGTTTTCAAATATCATAGGCAGTATAAAAATAAGCGGCGTAATCAGCAAAACTTTTCGCAGTACAGCGATAATTGCAGATTGCTTTGCTTGGCCTAAGGCTATAAAAGTTTGCTGTGTGGCTGTTTGGGCACCAAGAATGAAAAAGCCCAGAAAATATATTCTAATAGTCTCACTTGTAATGCTGGCTACATTTGGGTCGCTATTAAAAATCCTTATAAAAAGTTCAGGAAAGGTCATTAGCAATGAAATTATCAAAACATTAAAAGACATATATCCCACAAACATGATTTTAATTGCTTTTTTTACAATGTCGAAATTTTTCGCACCGAAATTATAACTTAAAACCGGCTGTATCCCTTGAGCTAAACCGCCTATAGGCAAAGTGATAATCTGTACAATGCTCAAAGAAATGGCCATAGCTACAACAGCCATGTCACCGCCGAATCTCAGCAGCTGAATATTGAGGGAGGTAATTATAACCCCTTCGGTAGCCATGATGATAAAGGGCGTCATACCAAGAGCAGTGATTTTTAAAAGAAGCTGCTTCTCAGGTATTAGATTTTTTCTTCTAATTTTAATCCTCGTTTTAGGCCCGCATAAAAACCTCAAAATCCACAGCATAGAAAAAAACTGAGCGATTACTGTAGCCAGCGCCGCGCCGCGGACTCCCCAGCCAAATTGCAGTATAAAAAGCGGGCTTAATACCAAAGAAACCGCCGCGCCGATTGCAATAGATATCATGCCTATATGAGTATAACCCTGAGTGTTAATAAAAGGGTTTAACCCCAAGCTCAGCATGGTGAAACTTGCACCTAATACAAGTATGCTCAAAAAACCGGAAGCATAGCTAATAGTCGCTTCCGACGCTCCCAGCAAGCTTAATACCGGCAATCTGAATATGGTAAAAAGCACCGCTACCGCCAAACTAATTATTATCAATGCCATCAAACTATTGCCCAATATACGCTCAGCCTCTTCATCATCTTTTTTACCAAGAGCGATAGCGGCAAGAGGCGCTCCACCATTTCCAATAAGGGCAGAAAGTGCCGCAATAAGCATAGTAACGGGAAAGGTTATACCAATGCCAGCCATAGCCAAAGCACCGTCCGGGGTTTGCCCTACATAAATCCTCCCAATCAAATTAAAGGCTAAATTGGCTACCTGAGCCAGTATAGCCGGTATCGCCAGCCTTATTATAGTTGATTTTACATTAGGGTTACTTAGATCAAGCTTCTTTTTTGACATAGTATAGCGCCTCCCCTGCATCGCTCTTTTGAGTTAAATTATAAATTTTAAACCTCAGCTAACACATCTTCTCTCGGTAATTTTCTTGCATGTATCCTAAACCAAATCAGTATCCAAGCGCCTCTAAGCATTGCACCTATGGTAATGGCCCACCAAATTCCGTCAAGACCCATAGCAGTTCTCGCTAAGAAAAACGCTGCTATCATCCGAAGGAAGTTAGAAGTTCCGCTGACTATAGAGGGGGGCACCGTTTTACCAAGACCGCGGAATGTACCTGCTGTAATACCTTCCAAGCAACCTAAACTCTGACAGGCCGCTAATATGCTCATATAATTTGCACCCATGGCTATAACCTCAGGCTCGTCGGGAAGGAATATGGAGAACAAGAAACCGCCGCCGAAAAACAGCACAATTGTTGTAAATACACCCCAAGTGCCCATGATAATGGCTGAGATTTTATAACCGCTATGAATCCTTGACCACTTAAGCGCACCGAAATTTTGCCCTGTAAAAGATGACATGGCCGATGCAAAACCGGCGCCGATAAGCCAAGACAAACTTTCTATCTGAGAACCTATGCGCTGAGTAGCCATAGCCCCTGTACCAAACTGAGCCACAAAGCGGGAAACAAGCATAGTGAGGAAGGTAAATAAAAAGCTCTCAATGGCTATAGGTGTAACCCATTTGAATATTTGCACTAAAGTTTTTTTGTCTGCTATACCCAAAAGCTTAATCTCTTTAAAGGGTCTGTTTTTGTGAAACTTCATATGCCACAAAAATATAGAAGCCCCTATTGTCTGGGCTATTACCGTTGCAAAAGCCGCCCCTTCTACACCAAGCCCCATGGGGAATATTAGAATAGGAGTTAAAACTATGTTAAGCCCCAGAGAAAAGCTCATTATGTAAAAAGGGGTTTTTGTATTACCGCTGCCGCTGTAAATACCTGAGCCTGCTCCGCCTGAGATAAAAGCCAGAGGCATTGAAAAACCTGTTATCATAAGATAGTTTTCTGCGTACCTTACAACTTGTGGGTCACCTATATCAAAAAAGCCTATGAGCCATCTGCGGCCGAATATCATTACCAGCGCATAAAACGTTCCCATTATAAGGGCTAAGGTAAAGGCGGTCTGCGCAAAGGCTTTCGCCCTCTCCTCATCACCGCGGCCAAGGTTTTGCGAAACACCGATCTCAGAACCCATACGGCCAAAGGTGGAAAAAGCCATTGACATCCACAGCAAAAGCCCTACGGTTCCCGTAGCGGCCACTGCACCGCTGCCCACACGGCCAAGCCAGAACATATCGGTTAAATTATACAACATGTGCATCATCATACCGCCTGTTAAAGGGGCGGCAAGTGATATTAGCTTACTAAATACAGGCCCCACCGTTAAATCATGTTTTGCCGCTCTGCTCACAAAAACACTCCCATCTTATTCTGTAATAGACGAACGAAACATCCTTATATTTTCTTCTCTTCTAAACCCTAAGCGCTCATACAACATTCCCGCCCTTTTGTTAGAAGGGGTCACTTCCAAACTCAGTCCGGCTGCCTCCGGGAAAAGTTTTGGCAAATCAGAAATAAACCTGCTGCCTATGCCGCGGTTTCTAAAATCTTCTTTTATAAATAACTCATCAATGCAGAGTATGTCGCCTCCACATTCATTGCTCCAAAAAAACACAATGATAGCATAGCCTGCTAATTTATCTCCCAGATAAATCAAGATAAGCCTTATTTTTTCAGAGTGCTTCAAACACTGACAGAGAGTAGCTTTAATTTTATTTTCATCAATTGGCATACCAGTCGGATCTTCTTTGTATAGGGTGAAAATCATTTCCTCTACATCCGGCTGGAACTCTTCTTTATAAGCCGCATAGCTAATGTTTATACTATTGTAATTCAATCTCTTTTGCCCCTATGCTGTTTGACCTGAAAAATTCAATCAAATAATCCTCCCACACATGGTCTAAGCTTTTATCCAGACTAAAACCCTTTTGAGCCGTGGCGGATGTGAAATACACTTCATCTGCGCTGTATAAAATATTGAGGTGCATTGCCGCTGCATTTTCATGCAATTTAACTGCCTGAGCGCTTTCCATAGAAAACACAATCTTTATGTAACTTGGCCTCGCTCCGCCTTTAATTAGATTAAACACAAAGGGCCTTATCTCAGACCATTTGCAGTAGCCAGTCTTAGCCGGTTTATCTTCATCTTCATCATCAGCGTCCGCCTCTGCCTTTTCCCCGGTTAATTTTTGTCCTGATATATTAAAATGAGTAAGGGTGCTGATATCTACTCCCCTTACCTCAAAAAAATCAAAAGTCTCACTCGTAAGTAACGAGTTCATAAAAGCCTTTATATCGCCCCGCTCTATTTTCATATTGAGCATAGCACACCTCCTTTATAATGCACAGACAGTATAACACAAATAAAGGATTGAGCAACAGCCTCTATTGCTTTTTTATGCTCTCTATAATATAATCAGTTGAGGTTATACTATAACAATATAATAATTAAGGAGGTAACGCCTAATGGGAAGTGATGAAAACAACAAAAACGAAAGTGCTCTGGCTGAAACAGGCTCTTTCATACATGCGTATATACAAAGTGATCTGGAAGGGCGTTTGCAGGATATCTGTACGAGATTTCCTCCTGAGCCAAACGGCTTTCTTCATATTGGACATGCCAAGTCGATACTCCTTAATTACGGTATGGCTAAACTCTATGGCGGCAAGTTTAATCTGCGCTTTGATGATACCAACCCGGCTAAAGAAGAGATTCAATATGTTAACGGCATTATTGAAGACGTTAAATGGCTTGTGGGTGACGATTTTGAGTTATTCTACGGTTCAAATTATTTTGGACAGGTTTATGAATACGCCCTGCAGCTTATTAAGATGGACAAGGCTTTTGTCTGTGATTTAAGCCCCGAAGAAGTTAGAGAAACAAGGGGCACACTTAATGAGCCGGGAAAAGAAAGCCCTTACAGAAACCGTAGTATAGAAGAAAATCTGGTTCTCTTTGAAGGCATGAAAAACGGCGATTTTTCCGATGGTTCAAAAACTCTCAGAGCCAAAATAGATATGACCAGCCCTAATATAAACATGCGTGACCCGATAATTTACCGCATAGCCAGGCTTCACCATCACAACACCGGTGATGATTGGTGTATTTACCCTACTTATGACTATGCTCACCCGCTGCAAG
>Ga0131853_10013346_pt1 | contig 15053 bp, 15 predicted proteins | sample TergutLab28metaG_FD_92764 | JGI IMG/M metagenome (GOLD analysis project Ga0131853, IMG submission 92764) | Labiotermes labralis P1 segment gut microbial communities from Petit-Saut dam, French Guiana - Lab288 P1 (version 2) (version 2) | ecosystem: Host-associated > Arthropoda: Insects >... | reverse complement strand
TACGATAAATTCAAATGGCAAATCTGTGGTGACCTAAAAGTGATTGCCTTACTACTTGGACTAAAACAAGGATTCACAAAATATTGCTGCTTCATTTGTGACTGGGACAGCAGAGCTCGGTCTTTTCATTACTCAAGAAAATATTGGCCTGCCAGAAAATCTCTGGAACCAGGAATCATGAATGTGGAAAATCAGCCACTAGTGGAACTGAGTAAAATTTTGTTGCCATCCATGCATTTAAACCTTGGTCTGAAGAAAAATTATGTAAAGGCCATGAACCAAGGAGAAGCTGCCTTTACTTACTTATGAGAAAAGTTCCCCAGACTAAGTGAGGCAAAATTGAAAGAAGGTATTTTCATTGGTCCGCAAATATGAGACATTATCAAGGACGAATACTTTGCCACGCTCCTTCAAGGCGACAAAAAGGCGGGTTGGAACAGTTTTAAATTTGTAGTAAAAGTATTTTTGGGAAACAGAAGGGCTCAAAACTATGAGGAGCTTGTAAACAACCTTTTGTACAGCTACCAGAAATTAGGCTGCAACATGTCACTAAAAACACTTCCTTCACTCGCATTTGGATTTTTTTCTTGGAGAATTGTGGTGCGGTAAGTGATGAACATGGAGAACGTTTCCATCAAGACATTTCTTTAATGGAGAAGAGATATGAAGGGAAATGGAACTGTGCTATGCTCGCCGACTACTGCTGGACTTTGGCAAGGGATGCCCCTACCATGGAATACAAGCGACTGGCAAAATGAAAAAATTACGTGATTTTGTTTGTGTTAAATAATGAACTTACATGAAAAAGACTGTGCAGATGTTCAATTTACATTGTAAATATTATCTCTAAACAGAATAAGTCTACCAAACACATTCTTTTCCAATGAATAGTATTTAGTTTTTTATTTAAATCACCGTTCCGCATAATATTTCAACCTATTTCGTAAAATACCATAGTGTAGCATAATTTTCAAACTAGAGCCAAGTAATTCTTTTTATGTCCCTTTTCTAACTTCATAGGTGCAAACAAATAAATTAATAACATATTCATCACAGATACAAAACAAAATTTATTGGTTTGGCCATTAAACATGAAAATAAATGACAATGAAGTTTCAGTAGCATAGTTGACTGGTGACAAGTGGAACTTTGTGACAATTATGTTATTAAGTAAAAGTATAATTCCAGTGTTTGTTATCTGCAAGAGTGATGTTTCAACTCTAGGACTGTGTTTGTGCATAATTTAATGTTTTCTTTGTTTAGTGGAGGCGTTTTAATTTCTTTGAGCTGAACAAAGATGTGGATTCTGGGAGAATTGCAGAAACACTTAAAGTAAGTTCAGAACCACTTACCAGTATATTGATAATTTTTTAATGACCCTGTAGAATTAATTCACCCATATTATGTCATCTTCTGTCAGACTTCTTGTGAAATCGTATTGTATTTTTGCCTCTTCAATGCAAAACAAATTTAGCTCAATTAAATTAAAAAACAACATAATTTAACTGGCAACAAATTTTAATTCTGATAACTGCAAGAAAATTGTATATATATATTTTTACTAGTGTAGTTACAGATACCTGCCAGTCAATAGTTTAACTATTTCAAAATGTTATACTAGCAAAAGGCACATACCTAAGTTGTCACTGTATTGTGAAGATCTATTGAAACAGAATTACTGTCATGGTCTGATATCTGCAGCCACATCTTTTTCAGGGGTGAGGACAGGTAAGTAGGTGTGTCATATAGTGGTAAGTTAGTTAAATGATTGTTCACAGTTCAGAAAACATCTTCTATGGACATGGTTAATTTGAGCTGAGTGTGATACTAATTCTAATTCAGGTAGGAAAAGTAGGCTTTGCATTCAGAGTGGTCTATGTGGCAACCAAAATAAATTCATCTTTCTTTTGTTTTGAATTTTCTGCTCAAACTGTGATATTACTTCCTCTTAATGTGTCTGTTCCATGCCATGGCACCATTACACTGGATGATTGGTGTTTGAGGTATGAAGACAACATGGTAGTTTCATCTTCAAGGGTTAATATGACCATTTTTATGGACATTCCAATCACCATGCTGTCTCAAAATGTCAAGCACCTATCACCCAGTGACATGCCACATTTCAGAAGAACAGACACCTCAACTGCACCACTGCAGAAACCCCAAAATTTACGTATAGGTAATTGTAAGCTACGAAATAAATGCAGTGCTTACTAGTCATAATTTAATGTCATAACAAAACTTTCAGGATGCAAAGGTCAGTGTAGCTACAAGTGGACATGGTCATCTTGTTTTTGGAGATACAGATGGAAATGTACACCTTGTCAGCCGTCAGTTTCAAGTCACAACATTTCGGGCTTATGAACTGAATGTGCAGCTAGCAGAACAACTACACAATGTAGCTCTGCTTGTTACTGTTGGGGTGAGTGTTCAGATGACACTACAATTGTACTGTAAAGAAATATATATATAATTTTCGAGGTTCTCATTGCAGGTATTATTCTGGGTTTTTGCACCAGAAAGTGTGGTAGGTTTGTTGCGGTGTTAAAGGAATGTGTTAGCTTCATCTGAAAGACTGCATGTGTTTAGTGTAGGTGGATGCTGAAGTAATGGGGAAGAGGAAATATGCCAGTTATAATAAGAAGGTTTCAAGGGTTTTGGCCAATAATTTTTACAGGAAGTCCTTATAGGCACCATTTGTCTCACTTGTTAACAGTCATCATCTATTGATTTAGTGCAAGTTCCATCCTCTGTTTCCTCTGTGTGGCTTACATTGGTCATAACCATTGAAAACCTTGTGTAATCAATATAGTTTCTCCTCCCAGTCATGGCAATCTGCATGAACCAAATTCAGTCACCCTGAAGTTGAAGAGAGTGGAAATTGTATGGTGGAAAAGCCCGGAACACCATCATTTGAGAAAGAAAAATAAAATTGGTCAGCTGTATATTAGCCATTGTGTGTTCATTTGTCAGAAGTTAGAAATTCATGCAGTAGCTATTTTGTGCATGTTAAAAAAACTATGTAAACAATATATTGGTTTATGTTCTTACCTTTACAATTGAACTTGCTTTCATGATGTTAATTTCATGTGCCTTCCTATTGGTGTGGAATCTCTCAAGTCACAGAGCCATATCTACTGCCACACTAGCTGCACACACTTAAGAGCTGAGCTGTCATAATACTACAGAAATTTTTGGTTGCTATTTTAATAAGAGTCTACAATCTGTACTGATGATAATACATCTCCTTTGTCACAATACAATATGATGTGGAATATTCTACTAGCACCACCCAGTCCTTAGCTTACATAACAGATAATATAAGAACAACAATCTAAGTTCGTGCACAGCAGCTAATTATACAAGTTGTGACTTGAGACAATTTTTACTTCGTTTTAATATGTTCAAACACAGCATATCAATGTGACAATTTTATATTTTAAATTTACTTGTGGCTCTCTATAATAAGAACTATGATATATCATATCATAGATAGCAAATTAAACACTGTTAACAAATATTGACATTGATGTAAATGGGATCCCATACAACTTGACATTTTTATGCACTACATATAACCAGCCTTTTTAAGTTTGGTATAACATTGGCCTGATGATGGCCGTGATGACCGAAAATAGTAGCCACGTATACGATAAGAACATTGTTGTGTTTGACTAAGTACAAATCTATTTTATTTTTTATTATTGTATTTCAAACACAGTGGGAAGTCCTCTACTAAAAAAATAATTCTTTATATTTTGCTGAACATTTCCATTCATAGAGCAGAAAATGACCCGCACAAACAGTAAGTCTTGTTTTCTTTATACAGTGTGACTGACTGTAAACACTGTGGCCTTTTGTTTGGTACTGTAACTTGGAGAATACCAGATTCTGCATAAGGTATTCAGGAAGGAAGTACATTCTAGAGCAGGCAGTAAAAGAGGATGTGTCTGTTGTGTTTTTTAAAGTTTTGTCTGTGAGCCAAGCTCTTTTCCAGACAGGCAGATAATGTAGGTCACAGCACTGAATCACATAGAATATATAATATGCTGGCTGGCTTTTGTGAAAAAACTAATGCATGTTTGGGCACAGTGAAAGAAGATGACGTGTTTGACCATTTGACCACCTGATTGACTGTTTTGCTTCCAAGAAGGACTTTGCTGCATGGGGTTAGCTTGTATATGTTGCTTAGAATATTGTGTTTGGCACCATCTGTTCAAAGATATGCCCCACAGTACTTAAGCTTCTTTTCCACTTGTGTTCAGATGTTTGGTCACAGTAATTGAAGATTTTCGTTGATTTTCGTAGTAGGTTACTGTTTTTATGTTCAGAGGTCTGCAATTTGTGTGCTTTATTTCTGTGATGTTTTGAAATGTTATGTGATTTTCATTACAGCTTTCCACATTTTTGTTTATTATGCCAACCAGTATTATCTTTCATTTGAACAAAGTTTTGTGCCATAAGTTTCATGAGAAGTACCTACACGTATGGGAAATGTGATAGCAGTTGATATCTATTAAATGTTTGTTCTATGAATGGAATCACTAGAGCATTGTTTTTTTTTGTGCATTGTCATGCTCAAAATTTACTTGTCTTCCTATTCTCTCATGTACCTGTTAAAAGAAGCATTTATTAGAAGTGTTGTTTCTACACCTCAGTTAATATTTTAAAGAACTGCTTGGTAATATTGTTAGCACACTGCTGCAAGAATATCTGCTGTTGGTATACCATGTGTATGTTGCTAATATTTATTGGGATTGGATCAGTGTTGACACCACAATTTGTACTGGAGCAAAAGTGTCTGTCTGACCTCTGTGATTGGGTGTGCAGTGGCTGGTATTTTCAAAACTGCAGAACAAACAGTAGTGTAATAAGTTTTGTGATGAACCACTGCCATGTTTAAAGTGTGTTGAATTTTCCTGTACTCTTGTATGGTGATGTTTCTGTTACAAAATTCCCACAGGAAGATGAACCTGGGATAAATCCTGTTGTCAAGGTATGGAACTTGGACAAATTGGACAAGCAGGGTCATCCGATGTGTGTCCGTATCTCCCGTGCCATTCCACACAATAAACCAACCCCTGCAACAGCTCTATCTGTTTATGACAACCTGAACCTCATGGCTGTGGGGTTTAGTGATGGCTCCATTCTGCTGTACAGAGGTGATGCATATAGCAGATAGGTTGGTTCTATGACAAGAGCATAAATGCAGCTCTGGAAGTTTCCTGTGTGAATGAATGCACTGTATTGGGGAATTAATAGTGAGTAAGGCTTAGGCAGCTGGCAACTTTAATCTTAATGTGGATGCCTGGGTTCAGCAAAGGGGCAAGCCATGTAGATTTTTAGTGTCTGCAATGGCATAGAGCAGGTTTGATAGCAAGTACTTTAGGCTTTTCCATGCCAGTCACACTGTGTGCAGGCCAACTTCGGTCCTTTGTTAGGCATTGTCCTTGACCAAGTGCAGGGCTGAGCTCAGAGGAATCAAGAATATGCTAATAACGAACAAAGATATAATTATTCTTATTCTCAAACATGATGCCATTGATGTATGAAGGAAATGTGGATGTAAGGAGCTACACATTCCTAACGCTGGGAAAGAGTGGGCTTAGTGGTTATCCCAACTCCCCAGCCACCATGGAAAGGGATGCATTATGTATAGATGAGAACTATTACGGTTAAAGGAAATGTCTGTACACCCCTGGTGGAAATTGAAGTAAAGGCTACTGTCTGATCCATACCAGTCACTTTTCAGACATAAATGTCACAACACTGACAATGAGGAAGCTGTTTGGTTTTTAATGGTAATATTAATTTTTAGTTTAGTGTTACTAATAAAAATTAAGTTAAACTGACCTGCATGTTAGACATTTTGCCCTCTGTTTGGCAAAAAATACACGTAATTTCTTATATCCAGTAAATTTATGACTCATACTCCATGATAAGTTTCATGCTCTCACATAGCTTCCAAAATGTGTTTTGTAACCAAAACAAAATGATAGAAAATGTCCAGCATGCGTGTGTTTATCTGTGCACCTTCATCACAGACTGTCACAGAAATGAGGCTTCAGCAAGAAACCATATAAGAGAAGAAATAATATGTGAATTCATTTAAGTTCAAAAGTCAACATAATATGAAGGGATTACATTTGAATGCAGAAGTTTCACAAGCCTAATTTGCACGTATGTGATGCATACTTTGGATCAGTAGTAATATATAGTGATGAAATGGGAATGTAAGACAAATAGAAGACTCAAACCTAAAGTGTAAGGAACAAATAAGACAATATTAAGATGCATCACACTTAAAACAGAAAAATTAGGACAGAGAATAGTGGAGAGGAATTTGGTGTTATGGATGCTTAAAGACAATACATTGCCTGTGAATAGGATATAAGTTGGGTTTCATTTCATGACTGGAATAACAGTTTCTGTTTTTGGCCACCATATCTATAATACATTTGAGGTGTCTCCAGCTACTTGTGTAAGTAGCAACAAGCATTGTTGCTCTGTGCCAATGTATGAAACTTGACTACACCCCTCCATCTTGGTTAGGTCCTGAGGTTTCTTCATGTATAGTTCTTAATTTTTTATGTTTTGGTATATGTTTCAAGTCTGCTGATGTTGTGATATTATGTGTATTTATATCAACAGGGGACAGTGGGGATGAAGTGTTATATGTAAGATGTGTGTTTCTTTGTAGGTGATATTATGAGGGAACGCACCAATAAGCAGAAGGTGCTGAAAGATGGAAGCTCCTCTATCACAGGACTTGCATTTCGAACAACAGCAAAATTGACTTACTTATTTGTAGCCACAGTGAACAATGTTTATTTATATAACATCACTCTAAAGGATAAAGAACAAAAGGTACTGTCCTAAGAAAGTGCATGTGACTTAGATAACACTGATCACATTCACATGTATGTGCATAATAGTGTATAACTTATCTGTTGTGGATATATAAGAATTTCATGGATCATTTACCTTGATAATATTCTGAGTGGTACTATCCATATATTTTCTATTTTTATGACTTATTTGACATCTTACTGTCATTACAACTAATGTCTGGATTGATGAAATGTATGTAAACATCATATGTATGTATACACACATTTTCCATGCAGGTTTTCATATTATTTTAGGAGAAAATGAATGGCACAAATGTTTCATACAGGGATGTTTATTTTTTCTGTGACCTAATACAATGAAACTTGGATTCTACGTTCCTTGAATGTCTTTTTTTTTTTTTGTATTCTTTTCACATTTTTATTGACCCTGTGAAAACATCCATAAAAACAATGTTATATTCTCCTGGAATATATGTTTCTACTTTCTTTCTGTTTCTCTTATTTTACATTCCGTGTGAGTATAAATTTGCCTGTTGCTGTTGTTTGGAGTAAGAATTGTTTGCAAGAATTGTTTGTACTTGTAGATCAACCTGGATGGAATGGGCTGCATGAGGCACTGCTCAGTGCTGGCCGAGTCGATGCAAGACAGCCACTTCATGATTGGGAGGAATGATGTAAGTACTGTGTTGTCTGATTTCATTGTTGCTGTTTAAACTGTCAGTGAACATTCGTTCAAAACAAATTAAATGGTTTGACATTCTTAAATTGCTTGATACATATGTTACGAATGCAGTCAAACTCAGTTATGACGTCATGAAAGGAAATGAATATTTTGTGTCATTATATGTGAGAGTTGTTGTAGCTAAGGAGTATAATGTTATGGTTAATGGTGAGGAGTTAATTGGTACCTCTGAATATCTGATGCTGTAGACACGTTAACACATAAACCAATGTTGTTATAACCTTTTTCATTTTTATTTAAATACAAAATAATTTGGCTGCTTTTTATTATAGCCTATCTGCTGTAGTACTTGGCTGTTGTTACCAGACACATTCACTTTCTACAGTATGTATGTACTCCCATGCCAGAACACTAAAATTGCAGCTCAGAACATATTAAAACTCTGAAATTTAATCAGATACTTTCAGTGCTATAATACAATACTTGAACTTGAAAATGTTTACAAATTTAGACCATTCTGAAGAGAATATTTGGACTATAAAGGAAGAAGTAACAGGAGGCCAGAGAAAATTTCATGATGAGGAGTTTCATGATTTATATGATTATCAGGTATTAGAAAGATCAATTCGGGAAGGATGAGATGGGCAGAGCATGTTGCATGCATGGGCGTAAAAAGAGATGCAGGTATAATTTTTGTGGGAAAACCTGAAGGAAAGGGATCACTTGGAAGATCTAGGCATAGATGGGAGGCCCAAGAATAGACCACCTTAAAGAAATATGTTGAGGGAATCTGGACTGGATGTTTATGGCTTGGGGTAGGGACCAGTGGCAGGCTGTTGTGAATGTGGTAATAAACTTTTGGGTTCCAAATATTGTGGGGAATTTATTGACTGGCTGATCAACTTTCATGTACTAAGGGGGACTGCGTTTTATTGAAAGTTTTCAATTTAAATAAAATAAATGAAACCTGTGTGATGTATGACACATCATCCCATCATGCTAAACTATCTTTCTTTAGGCCTGTTACCAGATAAGGCAGTGCTCTTTATTCCATCTGTTTCATTTAAAATTACTGGTCGTGCATTTCATCATTGTTCCAGGCAGTGTATTGTTACACTCCAGATGGGCGTGGGCCATGCTATGCTGTGGAGGGACAGAAGATAATGCTGCAGTGGTTTCGAAGTTATCTCGTTATTGTTGCCAAAGACACAAAGACTGTCACCCGTGCCACTACTGCTGTCTCAGCCACATCTACAAAGTTGGTGCCAAGCGTAAATAGCACTGGTTCCTTAGTCCCATACATGCATTAGGAAGTTATTTACTGTAATAGAACCTCCAAGTTGCCACCCCTATCTCCTGTTTCTAGTGATATGAAAAGCATGGGCATGAATATAATTGATTTAGGGATTATAGTACACAATTTTTGGTTTAGTTGGTAGTTGTGGCTGGGATGGACTTTTGGAAAAGAACTTGCTGATGATAGTAGCTTTGAGTTTCTGTGGTTGTATGTTATTTAAGATAAGTGGCAGTGTCTTTCCATTAAACAGCAGTATCTCATTTCCTCTCAGACATCTTTAATTCCACCTGTGACATACATAAGATTTGAGGGTTTTATGTTATTTGTTTGTCCGTCTGCACTGAAACTTCAGAATATTGCTGTAATGTATACCTTTTTCCTTTCTTGCATGTGTATGGTACGTACCATGTATTTTAACAACCCGTTGCAAAGCATACTGTGCATCCATGAAGGATACAGTTAACTGGAATACGATGTAACCTGTGCATCAGAAATTTCCATGCAGCGAAGCCCAGAAATTTAATACCTTGTAATTTTGCTTTGTATGCGATTTAGTAGTCAGTTCTAAAGTGTTCTGAGGATACTGTGTTACACTTAGTAATACTAAGGTTTCTGGAGCTTGTCCATTATCTCATATTTAGAAAAGGACACATAGTTTTGGGAACTCTGTCTGTTCCCATCTGCAAAGGAAAGGTGGGAAGGTGCCTGTGCAGTTTTGTCTCACAGCCGTTCCTGTCGCCCAGAGACAGGAATGGATACAGTTACCGTAACACTGTGTTATTTTTTTAATATGAGACGGTGGCTATTGTTAAAAAACTTGGTCATGCTCATTACTTTTTTCCTTCCAGTCAGTCACTGATATAGTGCCACTCTGTATTCACTGCAGTTTGTGGTGCTATATCAAGGGGGGTAGTAAATCAAAAGTAATATATAAAGGGAATTTCTGTTCACAGACTTTCGTGGCACTGTGTAATGGTGGTATTTTATTGGTATTTGACTGTACTTGTAATAGTATTGACATGCTGTCACTCAGTCGGCTTGTTTACAGTGGTGAGGGGGATGTGGAGAAGCACATGGTGACAGTGCTGGACATCCAGAACAAGTTTATAGTGTTCTCTGCTCCAATGCGTGAGGTGCTGGCTGTGCTCACAGAGTGGGGATCCTTCTATGTGCTGGGAGGAGACAAAAAGTTGTACCACCTTCAGGAGAAGGATTTGCAGTCAAAGTTGGCACTGCTGTTTAAGAAGAACCTTTACGATGTATCTATAAGGTAAGGTTAATGCAGTAACAGTAAAGCTGTGTCATAGGCACACTGCCTGATCAAGGTGCTTCAAATTGGTTAAGTTGGTCTTATGAGTAATACGTACCAGTGACCAGATGCCTGCTGCAGTAGCAGATCTGTTTATGGTGTAGGTTCAGCCTCATTGTTATCATTCCTGCTCTTTATTCACGAGGTTGCAGGTTTGAATCCTGGCCTGTGTACTGCTATCCTGATTGGTTCTCAATGGTTTATCTCAGTATGTTGGTAGAGATGCTGCAGTATTAACATAAAATATATCACAGCCCCTTCCTTCACACTGTTTCCAGTTATTAAATCAATGCAATGGAGAAGACATTCTTTAAAAAAGCCAGGGAGAAACAACCATTGAAGTAAATCAATCCAACATTGCTAAAAAGTTTCCTGTCCCAAAGAGACAGATTTCATAGCTGAATGGGTGGATTCAGTGTCCATATCACATGGAAGTGTTTCTAGTTCCCACAGTTTTGGAAGAGAACATCCATTATATCTCAGAGCACAGGTGCATTTTACAAATGGGTACCTACGTTTTGCATCTTTAATCTTCTAACTTCTTTTCCATATTTTGGTTGCTTGTGATACAGAGAAGCAAGTATTATAGTTTATTAGTTATCATGTTTGCTTGATGTTCAAAAGATCCTGGATTTGAATTATAACTGTGAGACCAGATACTAATCTAAGGTTTTTCCATTGTCCTTTCAGGTACTTGCTATGACAGTGCCTTCAAGTAAATCATAAACACTTCCTTCCTTGGCCTTTTCATTTCTAATCATCATTTTACTTGATTCTGTACAATGTGATTAAACATCATTGAATAATTTAAGGTTGGAGAATCTATTGATGGCAGTTGTAATGAAATAATAGATTTATTTTCTTTATAATATAACACATGAGAAGCATTCATAGAAATTGCTGATCATAATGATATATTTTGTCATGTCCAAATTTTTACTGGGCGCCTTTGTTGAGGAACACACAAACAGTTCATTAGGTCATGAGTGAACACTGACAGTGCTGCCTGTGTTCTTCTGTCCACTCTTGTTTTATGTCAGTGATTTCACTTTGTGTTCTAGGATTGCAAAAAGTCAGCACTATGATTCGGAAGGACTGATTGATATCTTTCGACAATATGGGGACCATTTGTATACTAAAGGGGATCACAGTGCTGCCATAGAACAATATATCAAGACAATAGGGAAGCTGGAACCTTCATATGTTATAAGAAAGGTACATTTATCACTCCTTTTGGTGCAGCATTGGAGGATTTTATGTCAGTCAATCCGGCCCCAGGTATTCTTTAAATTGACTGAGCTTAAACTATGAAATTTTAATCTACACCTTGCAGGACAGGGTACATCTATATTTGAATGTGAACTGAATGAGTCTTTGATTCTGTTAGTGTATTTGTAGTTTAGTGAATCATTCAGACATGGGTACGTATGCCACTTTAAACGTTTAATTCATACATATACATTGTACAGAAAGCACTTCCTATGAGCTTACAGCAAACTGGAATTCTTGGGTCTTAGTCTGCAGAACATCCTAAACTCTGTACTTAGAACCATAGCCAATTAAGTCACTGTGAAGTGTAAGATGTACTCTTTACAAGATCAGGTATGTACTTCTACTTATATTGAATCTATACCTATGTGTAATTGTTAAATATCCTTGACTTTGTGAGGATGTGAAATTCTCACCCGTACTATACAACCAGTAATATTACTGCAACTGTCAAAGTCACCTGATAACATGCCCTGAGGGCTCAGGAGGGTATCAGAACTATAGCTCTGCTCATTGTTACCTAGGTGCTAGATAGGAGTGGGTGGTTAATGCCACACACCAGCTGTTGTACCCCAGGAAGGAGCCCTGGTACCCATAGGAGAGTAGGCCAGGTGGGTCCCAGGGCCAGTCTGGATGGATATGGAGAAGAGAAAATCTGTTTCCCCCACTGGGGTTCGAGCTGTGGAGTATCTAGCCCATAGCAAGTTGCTATACCGACAAGGCATGGGCATAGGCATACAGATGGACATTGTTAAACATTGATCTTATTGAGTGTTGTATGAATTCTTTTAACTTCTGTGACACTGACATGTTAGGTTATGTACATTTATAATTTTTATTTGTAATTTAGGGGCGGTGCTGTGACGTGTAAAACAAAGTGTTCTTGAGATGCAGATATTGATGAGTCCTTATTTGTTATTTACAAATATTTTCATTTACATCTGTATCGCAAATGTAGGTCTCTTGTGGATGAAATTTGATACTGAAGGTTGAAGGCAGGATGGTGCTTTCCCCATAGGAGTTATAATTATTCTGATTACTGAACTTTGCTTGTATGTAGCAACTAACCCTGACATGCAAGCAAATAAGAGGCATGGATGCAATGTGCCATGAATGACAGTGCATAGAAATAAGGTATCACATTCACACATCAGCCATTTTGCCATTGGGGAAAGACTAATGGATAGGAGGCTGTTTAGACTTCAGAACCAGCCTGATTGTAGTAACTAGCAGATATATTCCTGCCTGTGCCAGGATTTAAAACTTGGTTTTGAGTCCATGCCTATCATGTACTGTCATTTTGAGGACCTCCCTATTTAATGGTGCGTAAATCACATCATAGTCTCAGAGAAAAAATCGTAATAACACCTTCTACCCTGAAGATGGAATCAGGAAGTTCAAATGAAACTGTGGTACCCGTCCACCAAACCACATGGCATCACATGCCATCAGACTGTAATCTTGAAGTGTTTATGGCTGTTTGCTGTTATATAGGTGGGTTGCTAATTAAGGCTCTGTTGTCATGTTTGTTGTGTTACATAATGTAAATTGGATTTACAGAGATTTCCATTGAAGGCTGTTATTTAATCATAACATTATTCAAAAGCTTTTGCATATTTCAACTCCCTGTATAAGCCTTTATCAGAGGTGTTAACTGTGACAGGAAATATATGTAAATTATTCAGTCACAAGGTAATGCAAACTGCAAGAGAAGTGATGAAAAATGATGCAGTTGAAAGTTAAGAAGTATTTATGCTTTTGTTATAGTTTCTAGACTCGCAGCACATTGACAAGCTGACAATGTACTTACAAGCGCTACATAAGCAAGGTCTGGCAACTGAGGACCACACAACACTGCTTCTCAATTGTTACACCAAGTTAAACAACACTGAGAAATTGAAGGAGTTCATCATGGTGAGCAAGGCTATTTGAAGTTAGAGTCATGTCACGTGCAGCAGGGGTCCACAAATTTCCAAAAAACCTGGAAGCCGCCTCCCAAATTTTGGGCACCAGAAGAATGACACAGACCAAGTTCTATACAGAGGTCCCGTAGTTCTGGAGCGACCTTTGGACCTCTTTTTTTATATACTGCTCGCCACTTGGGGCATGGGAACTGATACAATTTTTGTATATAAGGAAAAAAACTGCAGTAATTATGCTGAAAATAATAGGCACTGTCGTATAATATTTAGTAACCTGGGCAACCAGATACCAAGGATTTGTGCACCCATGCCATATAGTTGTATGAAACAATGCCGTGTCACTTAATTTTTTGCTATGTAAATTAAATTATGTGTGACACAGTACTCAATATTTGTATTATAAAGGTGTCTTTACATCACTTGTGTTTTCCTTCATGGAAGTCACATGTGTTTTCTTATATGAAGACTTGCATTAACATTTCAGACAAAAGATCGTGAGGTGGACTTTGATGTGGAAATTGCCATCAAAGTGTGTCGCCAGGCTTCACCAGAAGATGCACTATTGCTTGCCAAGAAACATGGAAAACATGATTGGTATCTCAAAATACAGCTGGAAGATCGGGGAAAATACAGGGAGGCACTAGAGTACATCAGCACTCTTGAATTTGAAGATGTGAGTAAAATACAGGAAGTATAACCAGTTAATACAATGAGTAATATAAAGGAAGTGTGACCAGCTGATATAGTGGGTGAGTTTGTATGTGAAATCTGAACATTAACTCTATGATGACTTGAAAAATGTTCAGTATTACAGTAACATAAGAATGATTGTATATTGGTACATGAAATTGGATGCTGAAGAGTATCATAAGTATACCTGCAGATTCCAAGGTCTAGGTAGGAATTTGTTACTCATTTAAAACAGTATGTATTTCCATACATTTTAACATACGGCACTCATGTCAGTGAACTGTGAATTAGTTATCTTGTAAAATTGTTTTGAACTATGCCATATGTACCCAAATATAAGGTGACCCTGCATATGAAATGAAACCTCTTTGCAGTCTTCAATTTTCAGGAAAATATATGTATTTTGTTCACATTAACTGGTTTTTTATGTTATTTAGAATTTGCCTGCATAATAGTAATAATACTTGATCATCAAGAGTTAACAATATTAATGTTTTATTACAGTAGACTGGTACAAACACATCACTATATTGACTAGTCATTGCAAATACTTTCTTCATAGAAGAAGAGTTTTCTTTGTGATCTTTCCACACAGGACATTGTCTTTTGTTCCCTGCATGTTGTTTAACACACAGCACTTCCTGGATGACGGATTGTGATGAAATGCCATTCCAGGCAGTTGTTTAAGTCAAAGCTGAAGCCGTACCTGGAATGGTCTTCTCATGTTTCCTGCTTGTGTTATTAGGCAGTACCCAGGTAGCAGCCATTCCAACTACAGGGGACTTAGTTTTTTGACAGTAAACTACCAAAGCAACAACATGTAACTGAGTGGTCAAGACCTAGCTTATATTAGTTTAAAAGTTAGAATTTTCATGTCCCCTGCAAAGTGACCCTTGAAAACCTTTAAATCCATCATTCTTATTTTTGTAAGAAGTGCACCTGGTTTTCTGTTCTAAACATTTGACCATGAGTTCTGTCTCTTACTCTTTCAATTACATTTAAATGCAATTTCACTAAGAATTCTTTCTTTCTT
>Ga0131853_10013344_pt1 | contig 15054 bp, 12 predicted proteins | sample TergutLab28metaG_FD_92764 | JGI IMG/M metagenome (GOLD analysis project Ga0131853, IMG submission 92764) | Labiotermes labralis P1 segment gut microbial communities from Petit-Saut dam, French Guiana - Lab288 P1 (version 2) (version 2) | ecosystem: Host-associated > Arthropoda: Insects >... | reverse complement strand
GCGACAATCAAAGTGTGCCTTGCATCAAGCAGATAAATGCCGAACAGAATGGCGTATATAGTGACCATTTTATGCACTGAAAAATAGTCCGAATCAAGCCCAACAAGCCCCAGAGCGAAAATGGTGACGAATACGACGGCACAAATCTTTTGGTCGGCAGTCCACGGGATTTTGGCACGCTTCTGGCGCACGGTTTTGATAAGGATAATCACGCACAGCAAAAACACAACTCCGATGGCGACGGAAATCAAGGCTTTGTAAAATTCTTCAGTTGTCGCGAACGCCAAACCAACCGCGAAAAGATTGGATACAACAAATGCGATGATACACGCAGGGATTGTTTTAAGTTTCTTCACACGCACAGCCGTCGCCAAGAATGCAAATGCAACCACGGCAACGAAAAGGGCGACGATTGCGTCCGCCTGGTGCGGCGATACTGCAACTGCCGAGATAAAAAACGGAATTGGTGCGACCCAGAACTTTACAGGAAGAAAAACCGACGCAAACAAGAAAACCGTAGCAAACGGAGAAATCGACGCGTCAATGCGGGCAAACGCAAGCACGAAGAAAACGGCACAGAATGCCAAGTACTTTACACCGACAAGAGTGTATTTTAATGCACGTTCTTTTTTTGTCACATACAAGAAATACCAAAATACGCATAACTTATTTTGAAATTAAAAAGTAGATTTTGTCGAAATCTGGCATTTGACAAATTAAAATTTATTCGCTACTATAAACAAATGGGGAAAATTAAAACCAACACGCATAAAAGGTTGCAACCAAAAAAGCAACTCCTTGGTAACAAGGCAATCGTTTTTATAAAGATTGCAACTGCGTGTGTGTTGTTGCTTGGTTGTGCGTTGTTCTTTTTTACAAGTATGAGTTTGTTTTTAAGCGATTTTCTTTCATGGAGGTTTGCGTTTCCCGTTGTGTTCTTTGCGGGTTTGATTTGGATTTGCATTTATATTGTGAACCTCGCAGGGCATATCGACAAAAAAACTCTTTACAACGCCGACAGGTTCCATTGGCTTTATAAGATTGTATTTACCATCACCGTTTTGGCTATTGTGCTTCGGACACTTTTCATCCTTCGAATTCCTTGGCCCATTGTGATAATCTGTCTTATAAGCGGAGTATTTACGTTGTTCACGCCAAGGATTATTGATAATAATAATGACGAGTTTTAAATTTTTACGAGTTCTTTGTTAAAAGTACTGTATATATACATACTGATTTGCTTGGGGTTAAGTGCCTGCATAACAGCCGCGGCGTACATGTCAAGTTGTGGTTTATAAAGTTCGGTTAACTTTTCCGCACTCACACGAGTTGTCTTGTAGTCAACGATTACGGCGTGGTCGTCTTTGAGTGCGAGTAAATCTATTACGCCTTGGATAATTATGTCGCCTGAGGATTGCAAGAATGGAATCTCGCGGTGGATTTCATAGCCTTTGATTTCGGGGATTAACTTTTCAAGTTCCGCAGTGTCGATATGTTGCATAACTTTGTGGAATTGTGTGCCGAGTTGCGTTCCGAGTTCACCTTGCCCTTTGATGCGTTTTTCTTGTGGCGGTTGGGTTAAAGACGTTACCGAGTTTTTCAGCACCGCCTGTGTGTGCTGATATGGTTTTGCGTATATTTCACGCAAGGTTTTTGAATGCTCGCCATCCACGCCAACAAGCACGCGTATACCGATATCTTTCTTTTCAATTTTTACGTCTTCTGCGTTGATAATTGTTTGTGTGAAACACTCGTCACTTGTGTCAAGTGCGGGGCCGAGGAAATGCAGGTTGCTCTTGGCACACAGGATATCGTAATCCTCGCACCCTGGATTCATTTTGGCTGTGTTTCCTCCGCCGACGATGAACAAACGCTCTTTGGCGCGTGTTAAACTTACGTACAAGAGGCGCATCTCCTCGGCAATTAAAACTCGGCGTGCGGAAATCGTCGCGCCGAGGCGGGCGATGCTCATGGTTTTTGTGAACTCATCCGAATCGTGCGTGTAGACGCAAAGGCCGCAAGTCTTGTCAATCACCATTAACTGTTTGGTGTCTTCGAGGTTGAACGGGGCGCCGATGTCGAAAATGATCACGTTCGGAAATTCAAGACCCTTGCTTGCGTGCATCGTGATGATTTGAACCGCGTCGTTTGTGGGCGGAGGGGTTATTTTGATTTCAACAAGCTCGTTTTCCAGAAGGTACAGAAATTCGCTGACGGTTGCGGCGTATGAGGCGCCTCGGAGCTTGTTCAAGTACGCGTGAATATTCCCTACCATCCTTTTGCCTTGTGGAATAAGGAGTAATCGTTCGATAATCTTGTACTCGGTTAAAAAGATTGTGAGAATATCTACGACACTGTGCGTTTTTGATAAGTTGTGGTACTTGTTCAAAAAATCAAGGAATTTTGTGTCGCGAATATTTTTGAAAAAAATTTTTTCGCCACCATCAAGTTTCATTTTCGCCATGTCGCAAGGCGAAAAACCAAACACGAAACTTTGCATAAGCAACACCAGCGGAACGTCGTTGTAAAAGTTTGAAACCGCGAACAAGAAATTGTTCAAAAGTGCAATTTCGAAAAGTTCGCTTGCGTTCTGTTCGGTGGCGACGTTGGCGGCAATCCCGACGCTTTCAAGAGTATTTGCAAGCATCGCAAAGTGCGTTCGCGAGCGTGCTAGAATCGCGATGTCTTTAAGCGGAACGCCCTGCTCGACCAAATCTGAAATCTTTTGTGCCACCACTGCAACTTGTGATTCCACGGCGGTACCTCGTGACGTATTTATCAAAGTCACGTCAACTGTACCGCCCTCCCTGACCCCTGCAAGCCGTGAGGTCGCGTTGTAATCAATCTGGCACGTCGTCGGTTTCATAACTTTTCCAAAAACAAGGTTAGCGAATTTCAAGATGTTTTGGCGACTTCGGAAGTTCTCGTTTAAAAATACAACTTTGCCAGAGAGGTTTCGGTCGAAATCCGTCATCCTGTCGGCGAAAATCGTTGCTTCGCACCCGCGAAAGCCGTAGATGCTTTGCTTGACGTCGCCAACCATGAAGATGTTTTGTTTGCCCGCGACCGCCGCCAGAATTTTCTCTTGCATTGGATTGGTGTCTTGGTATTCGTCGATGAAAATGTATTTATATTTTTTGCGTAGTGTGGCGGCAATCTCGGCGTCTTGCAAAATCACGCACATATATTTCTCCAAGTCGTTGAAATCAAGTTTGTTGGCGACTTGTTTTGCTTCGCTGTACACCGCGTCGAACTCGCGCACTATATTGATGACCTGTTTGATGATTTCGTGGTCGTGTTTGCCGTTTTTCGTGAGTATATCCCAGGGCAATGAATATTGGTCTTTAATTTTGTTGATAAGGTCTTTGAACCTTGTGCGAAGTTCTTTGTATTCTTCACATGCCCCTTTTTTAAGGCGTGTAAAGCTTGCGGTTAATGCAAGGGTATGCAAATCGTTGTAGCTTTTAATCTCCGCAAGTTTTTGAGCGATTGACTTACATTCCTCGTCGTCAAACTTTGACAAAAAGTACTCCCCCGCTTGCTTGTAGTAATCCAGAATAAAATCCAGTGCCACATCCGTCTTGTACGCCGCCACAGCGACTCGGTCAAGCCAGTCCTGGGCGTCTCCGCGGGTTGCAAGGAACTCGGATATACGAACAAGCATTTTTTGGAACATCTCGGTCCTGCGATTTACGCAAAAGGTTTCAATCGCCTCGCTGCATGTTTCGTAATTTTTTGTGATGACCTCGGAGAGGGTTTCTTGTTTTAAACTTGTCGCGGCGACCTCGTCTAAAACAGAGAAATCTGGACTTACCCCCGCGATATTAAAATAGGTTCTTATGACCTCGCTGCAAAACTTGTGGAAAGTTCCGATTGTTGCCTCGCTTAGGTTGTCCGTGGTCACACCGAGTTCCCCCAACCGCCTCCGCAGTTTCATCCGCATGTCCGCCGCCGATGCGTTCGTGAATGTTAGTACAAGCAAGTCTTTAAAATCGCACTCGCCACTTGCAATCATCGACGCTATGCGTTCGACCATTATGGTCGTTTTCCCAGAGCCCGCCGACGCAGACACCAAAATGTCAAAACCACGAGTTTTTATCGCCGTACTTTGCGTTTGCGTGAAATTAATTTTCTTCATCCACAACACCTCCAAAGCATATATCGCGAGCAACACAGTAACGACAAACTTTTTTGTCGGCGGGGTTCGGACGAATGACGCCACCTTTGATTTTTGAGATAATCTCACACGCCTGTTGTTTTGCGTCTGGAACTTTCGCCTCTTGCATATCAAATTTCCCAGGTCGCAGAGTTTGATAGAACGCACCGTCTGTGGTGTAAATGTCCTGCAAGAACTCTATATATAGAGGGAGTTGCAGGCTTGCCTTGTCAATCGCCCCAGTCTTGTAATCGATTATTATTGCATGGTTGGTGCCGTCCACGTCAATGCGGTCAGCCTTGCCACGCACCACCACACCCTCTATTTCGCCTTGTATGGGCGTCTCAGCGTACTTTGGGAAATATTTTGACCCGTGGACCTGTCGAATAATCTCACGTGCGAGGAGCTTTGCTTCCTTCTTTAAATTTGAAATCACGGGTGCGTTTTTTGTGTCTTGGGTTAGGAAGCGAAACTCCTCTATATATAGGACTTGTTCTGCGACCTTTTTCATCTCCGCCTCGGCGTCAAAGTTTTCAAGACCCTCTCGCCCCGCTGTGATTATTTTTTTGGTGAACTCCTCGGCAAGTTTGTGAATAACGGTTCCCATGATGTTGGCGGCGAGTTTGTTCCGTTCTCGCACTCGAACGTTCAACCCGTTTTCAAGAAAATGAAAGTAGGGGCACTTGCGGAAGTTTTCAATCTGGGTTACGCGTGCAGTGCCGTTTTGGAAAAACAGTTTTTGAGCACTTTTAATGGGTGTTACTTTGGGCTTTGGATTCAGGTACTCTAACCCACCCAAATCCAAAGATTTAAGCACGTTGCCGTAGTACTCGGCGTCATCGAACGCCGTGCCGTCACCGATTGCCTTTAAAACAGTGTTTGTCGCGAAAGTTTTGCTTGCGACTTCTGAAACGTCGCATGTAATAGGCAATTTTTCGATGAGCTCGCTTTGGTGTTGCCCCGTGTTGCTTATATAAAGTTTTTCCGTCGCCGAGGTTATAATGTCAATCGCGTGACGACGATTTCGGGAGTTTTGCAACGTCGCACTGGGTTCAATGCGTATGTTGGTGTTTGCGATATCTTGGGTGGTGATAATGTCTGTGTCGTCTTGCGTGACTGGGAACGCTCCATCGCTTGCACCAGTCACAAAAACGTAAGGGACGAAAGTTGGTTGGTACTCGGGCACGCTGACCAACAACACGGCATCAGCCAAGGTGGGAATGTCAGATACTTTTGTTGCGGACGTGAGAGCCGTAAACAAATTAATAAATTCTAGGGGAGAAACATTTTGATTTCCCGAGATTTTGGAGAGGGTTTCGAGAAGGTCCAAAAGTTTTCTCACCTGGATTGCTTCGTCGCTTCGCTCCTCGCAATGACTCGCAAGCACCGTGCAGAACTCCCCCACAGTTTTACATTTCACAAGTTTCTTGACAATCGGTGCGGTTATCTCATTTCCCCTTGTGCCGTTTTTTAGTGCGTTGTTTTCGGTTTCGAACTCGGTTTCAGCATTTAAACCGCTGTACGCGGATTTTATTACGTTCAAGAAGTGCACCTGACCACCTGTCGCGGCAAGCAGCAGGTATTCACGCAAAAATTGTGTAAGTGAATGAGAAAGCAAATCCGCACCAACGTCCAAGTTGACCTCGATGCCGTTCTCGGCAAAAACTTGCTCGAACACTTTTGCGGAAGTTTCGTAATCCGATGCGACCACGACAATATCGCGGAATCGCACACCATCAATTTTTACAAGCCTACAAATCTCATTCGCTACCCATGCTGCTTCGTCTTGGAGGGTGTCGAAGTTGCGGAGTTGCCTGTCATTCTGACACAGAGCGTAGCGAAGTGGAAGAATCTCTGATGAAGCACTAGCAATGCCAGAATTTAACACTACTCCCGCAATCATCTCCTCGAACTCGCTCCCGTTTTGATATCCCGCGGTGAACTCGCCCGCGTGTTTTATAAGTTCCGTGACTACTGCACCTCGTTGAATCGAAAGGTGCTGGAACCCTGTGATGAAAACCTTTGCACTTTTAATGATTTTGCTGTGGCGGATGTTTTCGATAAGCCACCCGAGGACGCCACTTGAATCCGTGTAATCCGCAATTAACTTTTTGTAAGCACCGCGAATCAAGACAATGTCGTGCATCTTCTTGCGAGTGATTTCGGATTTTGTGTTTTTTTCCAAAGTATCAAAATCCACCATGCTGCTTGAAAGTTGATTGATTGTGTTGAACATTTTCTCGGCGAACGCGAAATGCCCTGCCGAGCGCTTGAACCAAATCAAGTCGCCCTTAACTTGCTGGATTGCGTTCCACATAAATAAAACCGCGGAACTCTTGTCAAGAACGTGTGATTGTGTTTCGAATTCTTCACGCAGAATATTGAACAGCATCGAAAACGTCACAACTCGTACATTAAGCAAACAAGATTTGTATTTTAAAATTATCCTCTCCGCTTGTAAGGTGAGTCTGTCGGGTACAATTATGAAAGCTGGTTTCAAGTCCCCGCTCGCGGCGCATTTAAGCGTTTCCTCAACCGCACCGCATATATTGTCTGACTGTATAATAGAAATCATATCTTAACTCTTTTCTGGACGCGAAGACTTCTTAAATACATGGTAAGCAGAGTTAACTTAATAATCGGTACAATCAAATACGGCACAAGTCCGAACGCAACTCTATGTGAGTTAAATTGAAAAGTTATCGACACAAAATAAATTACATAAATCGAAATACCAATAATTGACAACGCGTTTACCACAATTAAAATCCATGCAATTCCCTTGCTTGATTTATCCCTGAAAAACAGTAGCCCAAATATAAGATACAAAATTACAAATGCCACAAGAACTCCGATATTGCTTGTCAAAATAATCAGACGCCTCGTGTCCCCGAAAGCGTAGCTAATCCCTGCCATCGTCAACCAAAAAACACCGAGTGTGCTAAGTAAAATAACTGAATAAACAATAGTAATAACAGCAACTGCAACTTTATATCCTTTCATATGTTTCGCCTTTACACCTTGAATGTATCATTCGCATGGGGCAAGTGTCAACTAGCCAAACTGTGATATTAAACAATTCAAAATAACCTCAACTGCTCTGACTTTTGTGTCGTGTCGATGCTTTCCTCGGGCAGTTTACCACCTGCAATTTTAATTGCGTTAAGTACTTTTTTCCCCGATTTTTCATAAGTTTCAAGCACGCTGTCTGCATCAATTCGCGATGGGTCTTTGATTGCGATTGTGTTTCTTGCCAACTTTGCCGTGGACACATACGCTGAGAGTATGGAACTTGGGAAAAAATCAAGGGGCGTTTGCCTGCTTTTAAGTTTCATCTCCTCGCATAAATCCTTGGCTTTGAGTCCATTAAACAAACTTTTATATATGGCATTAGGAAAGTCCGAATAACCAAGTCCGTATTTTTGTGTAAATACAATGTTCTGAAAATGTTTGTTTTCCTTTGTTGCCTGTTTGCGAAGAAAATCTTTTATTCCAGAGTGCGACAATCCTTGGACAAAGAAAGCATTTGCAAGCAATACAATCTCTTCCAAATAGTCATCATTGAAAATGGTAAAAAAACTTGCTGGTTTGGAAAGTGCCGTGTCCGGAAACTTTCGCCCGTCCGGTGTTTCAATTATTTTTTTGGGGTCGGCGACAATGTGTCCTTCAACTCCCATGCCCTTGCCAGTGCTTGTACCAAGTTTGTATGCCGTGCACGCCAGACTTGCAAGTTCCAGTTTCTTTGCGAAAGCATCGAAATCTTTTATGCCAAGTTCGGCTCGCATATCATCCGCATACCAAAAAGGTTCGCCAGTTTTGGGGCCTTTCCGTTCAATCACTTTGAAAGGATTGACTTCGCTGTTTAATTCGACACCATGCCTGATTGATTTCATCGCTTCGATTGCTTGTATGTTTTTCTTTTTGCCCATTTCCCGCGATTATATCGCGACATACCCCAAAAGTCAATATGCACCCACCAAAAACAATTTGTGCATATTTGTTGCAATCAAAAAAAGTGTTTGCTATCATATTATTGAATATGAGGGACAAAAGAAAGATTTTGGGCATTCGAACGCTGGCCCTGTTTGGTGCGGTTGTGGGCATTTTTTTGGTGGGTGGAGTAATGTTCACCGTATTTGGCGATTTTTTCAGTGGGTTGCTTTATCAACCTAACAGGGTCGGGGCAAGTTTTGGCGAGGCTCAGTACTCGCTTTTCAGGGTTGAACACCTCATCTCGATAGGTGTTGCAGTTGTTATTCTTGTAATTGTTGGATTCTTCTCGATTGGAAAAAAGAAATATATCAATGCTGTGCTTGTTGTCGTTGGTACGTTGATTGTTATTTGTAATGCGACGCTTATTATTTGGTCGCTTGTTACCCGTACATATAATGTTGAGTGGTACTTGCCGTTTCATATTTGCAGTATATTTTTTATCCTGATTCCGCTTTGTGCGATTTTTAAGAAAAAGGTTCGTGCATTTCTGATGGATTATTTGGTGATTGCGGGGTTTATTGGTTGGGCGGTTGCGACGGCTTTGCCCTTGACGTCGAGGGTGTTTTATCCGACGCTGCACATCGTTTCAATTTGTTCGTGGATTCATCATTTGTTGATGGCGATGCTCAGTGTTTATCTTGTGTTCAGTGGCAATTACCGCAAATACAACTGGTTCAACATAATAAGTATTATCGCGGTTCTGCTTGTCACGTCTGCAACTGTGAATCAGCTCTTTGGGACGAACTTTATCGTGATGAATAATGCAAGACTTGAATTTCCGATGACGGTTTTAAATTCCGTGTTGGGTGACTTCTTCGTGTGGATTATTCTTGTTGTTGTGACTTGTCTTGCGTTTGGGGCGCAAATCGCGTTTAATATTTACGAGTATATCAAGCACGTCACCGTTCGCAACGTATTGCTTTGGATGATTGCGAAACTTAATGTTGATGAGAAACATGAGGCGCTGCTTTACATTCAAAGGAAACTGCGAATAATCTTCACCGCTGAGATTACCGAATTTATAAGCAACACATCCATCGAAAATTTCACGGACATTGATTACATGTACACGCATTTAAAGGAACTTGGTCTGTTCAAGCACCTTGTTAAAAAACTTACGTTGATTACGAAGATATCACTGTCTTCGGAGTTGGAGTCGGTTAAACTCGCCTCATCTTCGCAACTTTGATTCCGTTTCTGTGAAGTAAATCCGCGATTTTTTGTGCACTTTCTGTGCCTGTTCCAACGATGACGTCGCTGCCCTGCATAGAGGTCGCGTACCCAAGATTTTCCGCAATAACTTTCGACGCAAGGTTCGGAGAATCCACAGTCACGGCAATTTTCTCCGTGGCTGGAGAGGGTGTCGCGGGTTGTGCAGGTGTTTGTTGAGGTGCTTGTTGTTGAGGTTGAGGCTGAGGCTGAGGTGCGGGTTGTTGTTCTTGTGGAGGTTGTGGTTCGGGTTGAGATTGTTCCTGTTTTGGTTGTTTCTGTTTCTTCTCGCGTTTGGGTTTGTCTTGGACTTGTCCGACTTTCATTGTTGCGAAATAAAAGGCGATGAGGATGCTCATAACTCCTGTGAAAATTGCTGCGCCCAAATAAATCCAGTTGATTTTTGGAAAACCCAAATAAAGCAACCCAACTGTAATTGCCATGTATATATTCCAAAGAATAAAGCCTGTAAATCTGGTCAGTTTGCGGCTGCAAAACCTTATGCCAAGTATCAAAAGCAAAACACTCACACCTGCGAATGCACAGAAAAGAATCATCAGCGTGTTTGCACCGTCTCCGAATATATCCGAGAGTGTTCCGCCGATTATGTCGTTGATTTGGTCTGCAATCCCTCCCGTCATGCCAAATGCAAGTATCCCAGTCGCCGCAGACAACGCAATCCCCGCGACTGCGACGATTAGCGTGAGTATTGCTGTGATTAATTTAATTCCTCTCATGTGTATTACCCCTCGTTTATATTGTGTGCAAGTATAACATAGCATGTGCAAAAAAGCAAGAGATTGTTGACTTTTCGCGGAATTTGATATACGTTGTGCTTGTGAGCAAACTCAATAAAAAACAACAAGTTATTACCAAAGACCAATTCGAATTCATGAAAGCACAGGCGGATTTTCAGGACTTGTATTCAAAAGAAACTGTTGTGGTGAAGATTGGCGGGAATGCAATTGTTGACCCCGAGAAACGGGCGGTGCTGTTTGATGAACTTGCGACGATTAAGCGGTCGATGAATACGAGGCTTGTCATTGTGAATGGTGGGGGCCCGGAAATTAATGCCGTGTTGAGCGAAATGGGAATTGAAAAGCAGTTCGACAAGGAAAGCGGTCAACGCGTGACCGATGACGAGACGCTTCGTGGGGTCAAATATGCCTTGAATACGCTGTCTCATGATATTGCGGGGGCGTTGACGAATCTTGGCTGCCACGCCATGGGTATGAGTGCCGCCGACGATAATATGGTCACGGCGAATGTGAAAGACGGCGGCCGCATTGGGCTTGTCGGCGAGGTTCAGTCTGTGGATACCAAAAATATCGAGATGCTTCTGAAAGAACGTCGCGTTCCTGTGATAAACTCGGTGTGCAGCGACGGCAAAGGCGGGCAACTTAATGTTAACGCCGATATGGTTGCGGCGCACTTGGCGGGTGCGTTCAAAGGAAGGCTTATCCTTATGACCGACATCGACGGTGTGCGGCAAGATATAAACGACCCAGACAGCGTTATCCCAAGTATCGATATCGCAAGCGGACAAATCGAGCGACTTAAAAAAGCGGGTGTCGTTTCGAAAGGGATGATACCGAAAGTCGAGGCATGTGAGACCGCCCTGCGTCTTGGTGCACGAAAAGCAACGATAATCGAGGGCGAGCCTTTGGCGACTTCGACGGAGTTGTATACCCCTGATGGTACAGGTACGGAGTTCTATAATAGTAAAGCGGGGAAACAACAAATCCCGCTTATCAAACACCTGAAACAGAAAAGGCAAAACAAGTTCAAACTTTCTTCCAGTCTAGATAATAGTAGACGACCGTAAATCTCCAACGATAATATCCGAAATCACACCATTAATTGTACCTGTTGTAACACAACTTATAACCGTACAAATGAAAGTATCACCAACTATGCCACCAATCGCCCTGTTACCATTTATCGAACCAGAAAAAGAACAGTACCTTACAACACCACGAGCAAAACCTGCTATGCCGCCAATAAGTGCACGTCCATCAATAGTACCGGAAAAAGAACATCCGCTGATTTCAATGCCATTGAAAAACCCAACTATGCCGCCCATCCAATTGCCGCCTGTATTAAAATTATCATCAAAATATGAAATATCAACTGACGAAAAACTATTGATTATACTTCCGCTACCATGACCAGCCAGCCCGCCAACTTGCGAAACACCACGAATCACCCCTGTTGTGTAACAGTTTATCATCGTGCCACCCATGACACTCGCTATGCCACCAACGTATAGATTACCAGTGATGTTTACACCAGTAACTCCCAAATTTTTGATTACAGCATCGCTCTCGACCATGCTGAATAAGCCAACGCGGTCATTTATGTTCCGATTGTTTATATACAAGCCTGTAATTTTATACCCGGCTCCATCAAAAATCCCATTGAAAAAATGTCTTTCACTTTGAACCGGAGTCCACCTGCCTATCGGTATCCAACCTGCCCCAGTATTAAATGGAGCAACATTCAAATCAATGTCGTTCCCAAGTTTATAGGTCATGCCACGCTTGTCATCACCATTATTTACCTCCCAAGCGAATCGAGCCAACTCGTCTGCTGTCGTGATGGTATTTGGAGCTTTTTCTTGTGGCTTATCTTGTGGTTTGCCCTTTGGTTCATCCTGTGGGTTGTCCTTTGGTTCACCCTGCGGGTTGTCCTTTGGTTCACCCTGCGGGTTGTCCTTTGGTTCACCCTGCGGGTCCTTGCCTGGGTTGCCTTGGTCGTCCTCCCCTTGGTCATCTTGGGGTCGTCTGCCATTGCCTTGGTCATCTTGGGGTCGTCTGCCGTTGCCTTGGTCATCTTGATTGCCTTGTATCAGGGCAACTTGAAAACCATTATCAACCGCTACGGAACACGCCGACAAAACACACGCCGAAAATAAAACGACAAAGCACACGGCGACCGAAAAAACAATCTTCTTCATGGCAAAGTATACAATATATATTCCGAAATTGTCAAATGAAAAATGCCAGGTGAATGAATTTTTTTGGATTAACAACTAAAACAAAACCTTAATCAAAGGAATATGTGGTTTGTTATTAAACCGAAAAGGTACAATACTGTTGCCCAATCCACGAGAAACAATCATGTTTGTGTCGCGTTCATTTTCCGCAGAATACATGCCGTTTTGAAAACTCGGGAAGAAAATCCTGTCCGGACAAAGTATCCCTTTTCCAAAAATGCGAATCTGGCCGCCATGAACATGCCCCGCCAAAATAAGGTCGGGAGCGATTGCCCGTAAATTCTCGGTTACTTGTGGCCAAATTAAGCGTGGGTTATGCACAAGCAAGATAATATAATTGTTGGATATGTCCTCGTTTTTGTAAATTGCAGGGGTGTAAAACGGCAACCCGTACGGACCATCGAACAATCCAATCAATGTTACAGTAACATCACCAATTTCGATATTGACGTGTCTGTTTCGCAGAAGTATCACGCCACGTTCTTCTAAACCATTGTAAAGGCTCCAACCACCGTTGTTATTTACTTCGTGGTTGCCGTTGACGTAATAGACGGGAGCAATCAGCACAAGCCTTTCGACGAACTCGTAAACCCCGCTTGTTTCGATTGTACTGCGTGTACCGACTATATCGCCTGTGATTGCGATGATGTCGGGAGCCTCTTGCTGTATTCGGTTCAGCATCGCATCCAAGTTCACATGAATTTGCGGAAAATGCAAATCCGACAAATGCACAATTTTAAGGTTAGTGTCTTTGTCTGTTGAATGATTGATTACAAAGTTTTGATACTGGATATTTTTGTCGTCAATATAAATGATGCCAAGCGTAACAACAAGCACGGCATTGGAAATAATCACCGAAAGAAAAACTACAAGTGCAATTTTCCACCCGCGAGCCATTTTCTTCACCTTTACCACCTTTGTGCGGAAAAGATTATTTGGTTTTTTTCCGTGCTGATTGATACAGTGCTTGTGCGTCCTGAACGTCCTTGTTCGCTGCTGTAAAGCAGAAAGACTGTAAAGCCGTCTTTAACTCCTGACGATTCTGCGATTGCTGAAAACTCTGTAATGTATTCCGTTATCCTTTCGGGTGATTCTGTAAACCGAAGTGTCATCGTTTCGCTGGAACGCCGCCATAAAGAAAGGTAATAATGAAAAGAAACTTCGCTTGCAGTCGCGGGAATACTTCGTGGGAATTTTTCAAATAATGCTCGGTTTGAATTGTTTGTTTGCACCCTTAAAACTCGTTCATATCTTGCAACATCGGTTGTTGATTGAAGCACTCCAAAACCAAAGGACATCCACATAACACCAAAAAAACCTGACATCGCCAAAGCGGGAACAAGAACAGCCGTTGTGATAATTGAGGCCAAAAGTTCGAACCTGCCAATCCAAGTAAAAAAAGCAATTATCCCGAAAATCAGTGCGGGAATTGCAAATAGCAAACTGAAAAAATATTGCGGATTAATATAGTTTATAGTGTAACTCCAAAAAATCGGGACAAAACACAGGAAAGCAAGAACCGTCATTATCAGCGGAAATATCGCTCTTTTGAAATAAAATCTTTTGTTGGTGACCATGAATTATTCTAGCACATTATTTTTGCGTCTGTATAGTACAATCCCAAGGACAAGTAAAATAATACTGACGACAGTAATAACAAATGTGATAACTGCAAAAACTAGACCCATTACCCTATTAGTAGACACTACATGCCATTCATTTGGCTCAAATATTAAGCCAGTACTCGAAAGAATAAAACCCGAAAACATGCCAAAATAAAAAGCGAACGTAATCCCACAAACAAACAGCACAATAAATATCGTAAGTATTGATTTATCTTTCTGCATATTCGATTATAACAGCAAACAACAAAAAAACAAACCCCTTGCGAGATTTGTTTTTGTTATCTTTACAACTCAATACGAAACGCTTTGTTCTTGTTTACACTGCGATGTAACTATCGCATCGACCTTTCTGTGTTAATGGAGCGGTATATTCCAACCACTCGTTACTCTTAAAAGGAGGTGATCCAGCCGCTCGTTCTCGAACGGCTACCTTGTTACGCCTTAACTCTAGTCATCGGTTTCACCTTAGGCAGCTGCCTCCATTGCTGGTTAGCGCACTGACTTTGGATGCACCCAACTCCCGTAGCTTGGCGGGCGGTGTGTACAAGACCCGGGAACGCATTCACGGCGACATGCTGATTCGCCATTACTAGCAACTCCGACTTCATGAGGGCGGGTTGCAGCCCTCAATCCGAATTGAGACCGCTTTTTTCAGATTGGCTCCCCGTTACCGGATTGCAACTGTTTGTAGCGGCCATTGTAGCACGTGTGTAGCCCAAGACGTAAGTGGCATGATGATTTGACGTCATCCCCACCTTCCTCCGTGTTATCCACGGCAGTCTCAACAGAGTGCCCAACTTAATGCTGGCAACTGTCGACAAGGGTTGCGCTCGTTATCGGACTTAACCGAACATCTCACGACACGAGCTGACGACAACCATGCACCAACTGTCACCGAGGTATTTTTGAGGTACTTTAACCGATTTCGCGGCTATGCTCGGGATGTCAAGTCTTGGTAAGGTTTTTCGCGTATCTTCGAATTAAACCACATGCTCCGCTGCTTGTGCGGGTCCCCGTCAATTTCTTTGTGTTTCAACCTTGCGGCCGTACTACACAGGCGGAATACTTAACGCGTT
>Ga0131853_10013343_pt1 | contig 15055 bp, 18 predicted proteins | sample TergutLab28metaG_FD_92764 | JGI IMG/M metagenome (GOLD analysis project Ga0131853, IMG submission 92764) | Labiotermes labralis P1 segment gut microbial communities from Petit-Saut dam, French Guiana - Lab288 P1 (version 2) (version 2) | ecosystem: Host-associated > Arthropoda: Insects >... | reverse complement strand
ACAGTTACTAGAAATTATTTCTTCATTTTTTTCTCTGCTCTCAAAGTTTGGGTTTTCTTTTTGCAGTCCCTAATTTCACAGACGGTTTTATGCGTCCCTCTAACAGTGAAATGAAACAGGAAACGAATGTTATCGCTATCATCACATACCTGAGCTTTGTAGCTTTGAAATGGTGTATGACATCACCCTCATATATCAGTAGACTGTTTGTTCCTTCACCGCTGTTTTCGGGTCTGGATTTCAATTGAAGCTGCAGTCTGTTGCAATGATGCCATCAAGTAGGAAGTGTTTGTTGGAGGATGAGATTGAACGAATTTGCTAGGGGAACTTACAGCTTCTGTTCAGAGTAGTTGTAGTGATGATGATGACTCAAGTGGGACCGATGATTTGATTGTAGTTGAGGTAAGTGGTTCGGAATGTAGTGATAGTGAAAGTTACGATGTGCAATGTGCTACTGCATCCAGTGCACCTACTGCTTCGAGTGCTATATTTACATGGGAGGACATGACGAATTATTTAGGGCAAAGGGAACAGTTTGTTGATAACTGTGGGCCTCAAAATGAAGCCCAAAATGAAACTCATTGTGCTAAAGTGTTCAAAACGATTTTTGATGACCTGGTGATGACTGGTGGAACTAATAGTGCGCGAAACAAACACTAATGCAGCACAAAAAATACAAGCCAGAAGTTTAATTCCATTGCGTTCCAGAATGCGGGACTGGAAACCTGTCACTAAAGATGAAATGTATGTTGTGTTATTACTTTTCATGCTGATGGGAATAATACAGAAGCCCACACTACATTCATATTTTTCAAAAAATTAAATGCCCCCACCTTGAAGGGTCAGCATGTCATAATCTACATTTGTAGTTCTTAATGGAATTTGATAAAGAACACATGTCTTGTTAAATAATTCTTGTGTAACTGATTTGTAACTTGCATTGCATAATTTTTTTCCTCTTTTTAAAATAGTAATATTACTCCTTTTTTTTAGCAGGGGATACATACTGAGGACTGTCCATATCCATGTGACGTGTGTCATAAAACATTCAGGGACACAGGTAGTCTGAAGATACATAAGTGTGTACTTACTGAGGACCGTCCATATTGCTGTGATGTGTGTAATAAAACATTCAATTACAAAAGTAGCCTGAGGGAACATCTAAGTTTGCATTCTGGGGAGCGTCCATATCACTGTGGTATGTGTAATAAACCATTCAAGTTATTGAAACTTCTGAAGGCACATAAGCGTGTACATACTGGAGAGCGTCCATATCACTGTGAGTTGTGTAATAAAACATTCAGTAAAAAAGGTGACCTGAAAGTGCATCATCGTGTACATACTGGTGAGCGTCCATATAGCTGTGACGTGTGTAATAAAACATTTGGTAAAAAAAGTAGCCTGAAGGTACATCAACGTGTACATAGTGGTGAGCGTCCATATAGCTGTGATGTATGTAATAAAACTTTCAGGGACGTAAGTAATCTGAAGGTACATCAGCGTGTACATACTGGTGAGCGTCCATACAGCTGTAATGTGTGTAATAAAACATTCAGTAACAAAAGTGATCTGAAGGGACATCTGCGTGTACATACTGGTGAGCGTCCACATTGCTGTGATGTGTGTAACAAAACATTCGGTTACAAAAGTGACTTGAAGGTACATCTACGTGTACATACTGGTGAGCGTCCATATGGGTGTGATATTTGTAATAAAACTTTCAGTAACAGAAGTAGCCTTAGGACACATCAACATATACATACTGGTGATCGTCCATATAGCTGTGATGTATGTAATAAAACATTCAGGGACACACATTATCTAAAGATACATGTCCGTGTACATACCGGTGAGCGTCCGTATAGCTGTGATGTGTGTAATAAATCATTTAGGGACTCGCGTAATCTGAAGGGACATCAGCGTGTACATACTGGGGAGCGTCCATATCGCTGTGATGTGTGTAATAAAACATTCAGTAACACAAGTGACCTGAAGAAACATCACCGTGTACATACTGGTGAGCGTCCATATGGCTGTGGTGTTTGTAATAAAACATTCAGTAACAAAAGTATACTGAAGGTACATCAACGTGTACATACTGGTGAGTGTCCATATAGCTGTGATGTGTGTAATAAAACATTCAGGGACGTAGGTAATCTGAAGGCACATCAGCGTGTACATACTGGTGTACGTCCATATAGCTGTGATGTGTGTAATAAAAAATTCAGGGACACACATTATCTAAAGTTACATGTCCGTGTACATACCGGTGAGCGTCCATATAGCTGTGATGTGTGTAATAAAACATTTAGGGACTCACATAATCTGAAGGGACATCAGCATGTACATACTGGGGAGCGTCCATATCGCTGTGATGTGTGTAATAAAACATTCAGTAACACAAGTGACCTGAAGAAACATCACCGTGTACATACTGGTGAGCGTCCATATGGCTGTGAGGTTTGTAATAAAACATTCGGTAACAAAAGTATCCTGAAGGTACATCAACGTGTGCATACTGGTGAGCGTCCATATAGCTGTGATGTGTGTAATAAAACATTCAGTTACAAAAAAGACTTGAAAGTACATCAGCGTGTACATACTGGTGAGCGTCCATATAGCTGTGATGTGTGTATTAAAACATTCAGTAAGAAAAGTAGCCTGAAGGTACATCAGCGTGTACATACTGGTGAGCGTCCATATAGTTGTGCTATATGTAATAAAACATTCAGGGACTTAGGTACTCTGAAGGCACATCTGCGTGTACATAGTGGTGAGCGTCCATATAGCTGTGATGTTTGTAATAAAACATTCAAGGACACACATTATCTGAAGGTACATCAACGTGTACATACTGGTGAGCGTCCATATAGCTGTGATGTGTGTAATAGAACATTCAGGGGCTCACGTAATCTGAAGGAGCATAGCCGTGTACATACTGGGGAGCGTTGATATTTCTGTGATTTGTGTAATAAAACTTTCAGTGAATCACATAAACGGAAGGGACATCAATGTGTACATACTGGGTAGCATTCATGTGCTGTGATGTATATAATAAAATGTTTAGTCAAATAAGGAATGGAATTCACTGTCCAGGGCTCAAGATGCCCGCCAGCACAACGATCATCAGCAACAGCGCTTTTTCGATGATGCCAGTGGGAGTCAGTATGATGTAACGGAAATGATGCTGCAGCAGACGACTGTTGTGAGTTTGTATGGAACACGCATAAGGAAATGTGGAATGGAACGGAGTAGCAAGATAATTAGTATTGTCAGGCTATGAAAGAAGAAATAGCTCAAAACTTTTCTAACCTAAAGATGATCACAAATGTAACATTGTCAGGCTATAAAAGAAAAAATAGCTCAAACTTTTCTAATGTAAAGATGATCACAAATGTAACATAATTAGTATTTTCAAACTATTAAAAAAAAAAAATAGCTCAAAACTTTTCGAACCTACAGATGATCACAATTGTAACATAATTAGTATTGTCAGGCTATAAAAGAAAAAGATAGCTCAAAATGTTTCTAAGCTAAAGATGATCACAATTGTACATAATTAGTACTGTCAGGCTCTAAAAAAAAAAATAGCTCGAAACTTTTCTAACCTAAAGGTGATCACAGTTGTAACATAATTAGTATTGTCAGGCTATAAAAGAAATAATTGCTCAAAATGTTTCTAACCTAAAGATGGTCACAGGTAGGAGATGCCAATGTAGGGCATGGACCACAGCTGGATCATCACATGGCACGGGCAGAGGAGCATAAACCAGACACATGATACTAGAAATGTTGATGATGGTGCGAAGAATGCCTGTTAGAAGGCCAGTACAGGAAGTGCATTGCATTGTGGGTGGTACATAAAAACCACGGAGAATTATGTGAACAGAATACATGTATCTTCTTCATAAGAATATAAACCTGATAACCTCCACAATCGCAGCGACACACTTTCAGCTAGTGGCGGCTGTTTGAGCCCTGGATTGTGCAGTGTATCCCAAATAAGTAACCTGAAGAAAAATCAAAGTCTTCATGCTGTTTACATTAATGTGTAGGATCTATATGTCTGTGATGTGTATAATGACTCATTCAGGCTAGTAGGACATCTGAAAGTACATCAGTGTGTACATACTGTGGAGCGTCCGTATCACTGTGAAGTTTGAAATGAAATATTCGCGATAGTAGAACATCTGCAAGTACATCAATGTGTACATAGTGGGGAGTATCCTTATCGCTTTGATATAATAAAACATTCAGTGACACAAGTAACCTGAAGGAAGTAACACTCTGTGAAATTGGTTGATGTTATACATATTTATAGTTTTTACATTTGTAGAACTTTTAACATTGTAAATATTTTGTTGGATGTTTGTGTATGTGTGCAGCTTTTTAATGTAATATAATTTAAATTGGTCTTAAAATTCAACACATATTGTGTTCACCAATAAATTTATGAACATCACATTTTCATTTTTTTTTTAGAGTTGCATATTTCTTGGGTAGTTTTATTGACTGTAAATCCATCTACATCATTCCCAAAATTTGGCATTTCAGAATGGCTTGCAGCTTGTAGTTTTGTTATATCCTTTTACTTTCTTGTTTTATTGGATGAGGTAGAAGAAACCGTAACACAGAACAGGTTCAAATTGCGTGGACATTAAACATTATGTTGGTTAAGAACATAATGTGCTACTTGTAATTCAGCTCTTTTAGCATGAACCACCCACTATTTTTTTTGCTTCAGGTTTTCACATTGGTGAATACACATAATGTGGTCTAGGTTAGGATAACATATGATTTGGGTAGCAGTGTTTCAGAGTAATTTACTGTTTTAATCATCAATAGACGCTCTGAAGATGTAGATGTTCTGTTTCTTCAGAAAAGTATCCATTCCAGATTATTTTGTGACTGTGTGGAAGGAAACATTCCCATTTCATTTTGGATTGAAATGAGGTCATGAAATGGAGGAGGGACAGGGTTTGTTATTAAATAGTAATTTTGGGGGATTGATATCCCATATTACATTCTACAGAAATATGATTTCTCTTTGTGTTTAACAGAGCTTCAGTTCTGCATATACTGCACTTTCTGACACCATTGGTGGCCATTTTTGGGCCAACAAATTATTAAGGACATGTAGAGTATTTAGAGTTTCCATACCAACATAAATTTGCACTTCATGTTAGCTAAGGGCCCAAGATCTCATCTCTTTAAAACTATGATTGATACATACTGTCTTATATTAAGAGTGTAAACTAGCCTAGAAATATAATCATTGCTGTGCAAGTGAAGGATGAATGTAGACTTTTCATGAAAACAGTTCAGTATAGAACACTGGAATGTAAAGGGAATTCTGATCCATGGTTATTAGAATTATGAAAGGGAGGAAGGAAGGTGAGTGGCTTGTTCATGTAGAATGAATGTGACATGAGACATGTGTAGAAGGTTATCATAATGAACAATCAGCTCAGGTTTCATGGTTCTGTATGTATACCAAGCTAGACACAATGACATATCCATTGCTGTGACAGATGACTAATTTCACTCTCACAGACTTTACTACACAGTCACTGTAATAACAACATTGACATTTCTACTGTGGTTATGTTAGGGTTTTGGTTGTTCCAGTTTAATACAGGCAGCTTAGCCTGGGGTTGTGTTTATTATCATCGACAATGTTTTTTTTTTCTTTTTGTTCGAATACAGCATGTGTAGTTTAGGTTAGGTTTGGTAAAGTTTGATGTTCTTCAGGTTTGTTTGCGTCATTATAAATCAGTACGTTAGGTTAGGGGTTCTGGTGTTTGTCAGTGTCTTACTTCTGTGATATGTGGAAAATATTCTGACTTTTGTATAGGCTGAGTACAGTCAATTCAGTGTGTTGTGACAAAGCGGACTACAGCTGTGGGGTATCTTTATGTGCAACCTGCGCTGCCCATTACCCACCATATTAGCCTGCCATTTGAGGCTGACGGTTATCAGGTAGGCTCTATATTACAAAAAAGTGGTTCACTTGCCAACAGAACCAACAGATCCAGGAAGATGTCTCTTATCATTTAGGCTGGCTCTGTGTTATTGTCTGCACTCATGTTCACAATAGGGCGCCATTCTCCAACCCTCTAGTGACGTGCGGAACTCCATGTTGACCACCAAACCAATGCTGATTGGTCGCAGTTGTGCGGCAAATCTATTTCTGATTTCATTTTTAATTCCTTACCCACATTTTTTTGGGGGGCCTGGGGGAGGGGTGGAGCTTGGCAAAGTTGTGGAAATAGGTGTAAGCAGCTTCAGTATAATTGTGGCAGTCTGTGTGCGACAGCATGAGTCTTTGTTGTGTCGAGTGGGAGTCAGGGAAACCTGTCTTACACCTGTGGCTGAATGCTCTGCCGAGACATTTCTCACCATCATTAAGGCAGGTGCTTGACTTGATTGCATATTGCAGTTTAGGTCTCTCCATGACAAATTCAACATTCAATCTGACTTGTGTGGTTAATGGCTGTTAATGATTATGTGTGTATATATCCTACCCGGCACCACAATCATCAGTGACTGCTGGGGGTCCAGCATTTGTCTTGGCAATGAAGGCTCACGGACCACACCATCAAACGCTGCATCGGTTTTGTGGATTTATGCAAGGGTGCTCACACAAATAGGATTGAGGCCACGTGGAAGCATGCCAAGTTCACCTCAGGCCTTATTGATAAACGAGGTTAAATTTGTGATAAATATACTGAAGGGTTCTCCGTCAGCTGCGTTTAATGATGTTGCAGAATTAATAGTAAAGCGCTGTGTTCGGTTTATTATTATTCCCTTGGTCCATATATGCCATTTATCTTTTCCAACTGGACATTTTCGTGATGTCCTAAATATAGGTAAAATGCAACCTAGGGTTAAAAAAGGCGATTAACAATATATGAAAAACTATAGACCCATATGAATATTATTGTTTTTTTTTTCCAAAATATTGGAGAACCTTATGTTTAACACTTTTAATTCCTTTGTACAAAACTGTAATATTTTTACTGATGCACAATATGGATTCAGAGGAGGTAGATCAACAGAAACCGCTTCTCAGTCTTTTATATAAAGTATTTTAGAAGTGCTGGATAATCACCTGAATGCTACAGTAATATTTTGGGAACTTTCAAAGGCTTATGATGTCCTAAACCATCACATTTTTTTGCTTAAATTTGAAATTTGTGGAGTAAGGGGAGTGCTGAAACCTTGGTTTAGATCCCATTTGGTAAACTGTATTCAATTTGTTGAAATCGCAAAAATTGGTAGCAATAATACCATGCACAGATACTCTTCCTTGTACAGAGAAACAACTTACAGAGTTGCCCATGGTTCAATATTAGGACCAATATGATTTCTGTTTTGCGTAAATGATTTGCCAGGAAATGTGCAATGTGCGTACTTGGTTGTATATGCAGATGAAGCATGGCTTTTTGACAATCAACTTGTCTTAAATACAGCTAATACATTTTCTATGTTATTTCATTTCGGTTAGCTGAAATATATTGATAAACCAAATATTATGTACAACAATGCAGTAATAGCATATATTCAAAGTATAAATTTCTTGGGTATTACCTAACTGAAAACCTAAAAAGGGCATGCCCATATTGATATATTATGTAAGAGTTTGAATTCTCTATCATGCATATATTCAGTTTTGTGTTAAGTTTGGTATTATATTTTGGTTAACAGATAGTTACAGTAAAAAAGTTGTTTGCCTTAAACAGTGGCTTCGGTTTATATTTTAGAAGAGTTATGTTTTATAAAAGAGTATCACATGAATATTAAATATAGTTATTATGTACATAAATATGATACCAGAGGCAGTCATGACCTCTATGTCTCAGATTGTACCACATCTGTATATCAAAATGGCGTTTTCAATATGGACATAAAATCGTATAATAATTTGCATGAAAAAATAAAAATATTACACTCAGAAGTTTTAAATAACATTTGAAATCAATACTTTTTCAAAACGGTTTCTATGCCGTAGAGGAATATATACAGGCAGCATTGTAGTGGCTGTGTGTATGTGGAACTGGATAAATGAACATAATTACCCATATGCTCATAATTTCATATATTGTTTACTTATGAGGTGGCCTTTGGCTCTGGAATGTTTGTGTTTGTTCTGTGAAATTTATTTGTTTGTTGGCATGGTATGTTTATTGTTGTAACTTGTCCAGTGCTATGTGACTTAATGGGTGCAAATAAATACTAATATTAATACAGTAGGAAGGCGCACTACATATTCTGCCTCACTGAATACATGTTTAGGGCTGCATGCTGCTCGCCCTGTGTGAACCACTTTACCATATTCACGCTGTAGCAGGTGTTTCGGGGTGGACGTAATTTGCCGACTTTAAGTAACATCTTTTGACACGAGATAGTTGTCACTTCGCATTTTTAACAAGAGATGGAAAGAGTGCAGTCAACCACTATCAGACTTGTATTAATTGGAAGGAATTTGGTGCAAAACGTATTTTTGATCCATGTATTGTTTGAGTAAGGTATTCTTAAGTGTATAGTGTGTTTAGACTAAGCCTTGTGTGTTTTGTTTCATATTTCACAGTTTACGTAGACAAGGTAAGAGAATGTCATCGTTATATCATTTGTATAAAGATTGTGTTGGGTAATAATTTTCATTCTAAAAATATTTGATCATATAATTTTCTCGATGCTCTTGTCTCTGATTAATTTAAAATATTTTGCTGACAGTTTTTAATAAAAATGAATTTGTGAAGGTCCTTAACAAACCGAAAGCAGTACTGCTGCGTGCAGCAATGCAATTGAAACAGCAGCGATGCACATTTGAAATGCTTTGGATTTCCAAAAAATCCAGTACCGTAAGTGGCATGTTTTATGTTAATGATATTCGGAGAATGCAGCCGTCTGGCTATTGAACAAACCGTATCATACAATGGGTCTTATGCATTAAAAATACCTGTTTTTAAATTCAGAATTCATTATATTCACTTTATTATATATATTTCAGTCACCACAACTATATAATAAAAGCACAGTTTAAAGTGACATGCTTCGACTTAAAAGTCATCGTCAGGTTAAGAACAAGGTCAAGAACTTCATGGTTCTTAGCTTAGCGTGATGATGATTTTTAAGTCAAAACATGTCGCTTTAACCTATGCTTTTATTATATAGTTGTGTTGACTGAAATATATATAATAAAATGAATATATAGAATCAATACACAATGGGATGACTTCATTCAAATCAGAATTCAGTGACAGGGTACTGTTATTTGATATTGTTATTTTAGTTCTGCACATACCTAATGCCTTATTAATCTCTGTTACTTTATACAGTTGCTTATGTGCAACACTCACATTCAGCAACAAAACACACAGAATTCATCTTCCCTATTACTCCTATTCATTCCTAGGCACCACTTGTTGCCTGTATGGATTAAGCTTCTGTCCAGAAACCATTTAACAACTATTCCATTTTGTCCACAATGACATCCAAAATATTTTCAAGTAAAGAGCCCTCCATTCCCTTTGGCTGGGTTAAAGAAAATGCTTGTGGCAAAGAACTTGGGACTATGAACCTTCAAAGTTCTTCCACAAATCTCAAAGCAAGGCATTTTGTACTAACAAAGCTTGTTTTGGACCGATAACATGATTCGCACGAGAGAGTACCCTTTGCAAGCTGAGAAAGATGTACAGGGCAAAGAAGCTGAAGGAGGTTCGTCAGTTGGACAGTAATCCTCTGATACAGTCTCTTTCATCTTCTTTGAATGTAGTTACTTCAAGATTTTTGGTATCTATTGATAGGAATAATAGTCATGAGCCTAAGTGCAGGACGTGGAACTCCAAAGAAAAAGTTTTGGCTGTTTCTATCCTTAATTGTAGCCCGAGATACTATGCATTTCTCCGGTTCCTATTTCTCCTACCTTCTAGAAGAGCATTACATTCCCTTCTAAACACTATCCAATTTAAGACAGGCACAAATGCCCACATGTTCAGTATACTCAAGGACAATGTACTGACAATGTCTGATAAATTTCGCATGTCTTGTCTCATATTTGACGAAATGTCAATCAGAAGATTGACTGTATTGGTGGCTTTGAGGACTTTGGAAGCCATGGCTGGACAATCAGAATTGCACATCATGCCCTGGTCTTCATGCTTTGTGGTCTATATGAAAAGTGGAAGTAACCAGTGACTTTCTATATGATACGCAGAAGCACTAAGGGTGAGACACCCCTTCATATCACCCGCTAGACGAGACATAACTCATGTAAAATGGTGAATTGGGAACATTTTGTTATTCTTGCATCCAGGTGTATCTCTATACTACAAACTTCAAAGCAAGAAACATTTTCCAAAAAAAAAGGGTGAGACGGTTGTTATTTTCTGGATAGAGGTTCCTGATGCCTGCCACAATGCAGAATTGGTAGTTTTTGCTACTGTGTTTGGTGCCAACAATGTCAAGGCCTTGTAACAGGTGGGTGTTTCTGAAAGGACAATTTTTTCACGTTTCGTGATCAAGATATTGCAACAGGGTTTGATCTTCCTCATCCCCTTAAATGCACACATAACCTTTTCCTTGAACATGATGTGACAAATGTTTGGCTTGGTGTTGTATATGGACAATGACTTAGTGGTACTTCTAAGTGGGCAGACATAGTATATGAAATTGAAAATCAGAGTGTGCTCTATCATCTGCTGCATAATGTGACTGACAGATACCTGAAACTTTTGTGCATGATGCCATGAAAATCAACTTGGCTGTTCAAGTAATGAGGAGTATTGTAGCTGCAGCTATAGATACACATGTAACTGCAGGTAAGGAAAAAGTTTTTTAAGATTCGTTATGTGAAAAGCCTTGTCATGTAATCCAGTTTTAAATTCACTCTTACTTTATACAACTGTATGTCAATGTTTGTAATATTCTTTCAATTCACATGGACAACAGATGTCTCACTACAGCATTATTTGCCAAGGAGGTTGATGACTTCTTCAACAGCTTCATTGGTGTCACACGTTATCCTGACAATAGAAGGCTTTTGCATTGTCTACTAACCAGTACCATTAATCACATGGAATACCGGAGAAATGCAGTTAATAACATAAAAACCCGAACCTTCCTCGAGCTCAAATTCCTTGATACCAGAAACCTAAGTCGGGATGTTCTTGTGAACACATTCAGTGCTATTCGTTCGCAGTGTGGTTAAAAAAATAACCCATCTGATGCCCTGAAGACAGCCATCATTAATGGTTTTGCTTTCAGAAGCCTGTATGGCACTAACTGAGAGGGTGATGGCACCTCTCTTCTGGACAAGCTACATTCATTTCACAGCCATCCATTGCTTCGTCAACCAGTCCATCGACAAGTCATTATAGCGAGACCACTGAGAGTGTTCCAATTTTCATATTGGAAGAGAAGCACAATGTGGCATGAGTGCCGCTGTGGGTGCATGTGATAAGAAAATGTTTTCAGTTGCAAATGTCAGTGGTTTTGGTAAAGAATATTAGTTTTGGAAGTGTGGTATCCCAAACAACATTCTATAGAAAATTATTAATAACATGTAGGGTAATTAAAGTTATACCATTATACATCTGCATTTCACGTTAGCTATCTGTCTACGATCTCATTCCATTCACAACTATGTTCTGTACACACTTAGATTTTAATTATGGTATGTAAATTGTTGTTATGGGATTTCACATTGTTTATGTAGTGGACTTGTGAATTAATTATTGCTGTACAAGCCCAGCACATAAACAAAAGGTAATATAGTAATTCCTATACAATAAATGATGAATACATTCAGATAATTATCTGCATACATATTGTATTGTAAGGGAATAGGAACTCAGATCCTCATGTAAAATGCATTGCAAATTTTTGTAATCATGTAATCTAAATTTCTCTACTTGTTATAAAGTGTGCAGTATACACGGAATTGAAGTTGCGTTAACGACTAGATGAAATCTTTTTTCTGTAGAATTAAAGGAATATTAATCGATTGTGTAATCGAGTGTAATACGCATAGTACTCGGGAGTACCGGTTGAGGCGCTAATGTCGCAACTGTACTAGATAATCTGTGGTCCCAACCGCGTCATGTGTAGATGATAATGTGGTTGCGTCAATGGATGTCGGTTGAATTAGCCGCATACGCATGAGCATTGACGTAATAATCTGAATTCTGATCCATGGTCCTGTTTGTTTTGCAACAGTGGATGGCAGCGCAGGTTCCAGGTTTTCCACAAAATAATGCGATCGGCGTAGGGAAACTATTTGCGAGTTGGATCTACGAAAGTTTTCGTACGGGAGGTTGAGGTCGTTACGATCTGAGAATTTGAGTATAGGAGACAGAATAGGTACAAAGAACATGTTCTCTGTTCGGTAAGTAACAGCATGGTGTTAACTTTTTCTTGTAGACATTGGGAATGTGGTGTGTAGCACTGTCATGGAGTGAAATGGGTACTTTGTTAAACTTGAGGTGAATGACTCATAAAAGCTTGTTTTATATCGTGATTGTGATTTAATGAATGCAATCATAAGCGTGATGAATAAATATTCAGAGCTGTATTAGGCAGCTGTCAAAGAGTTTGGTCTATAAAGCACAGCCAACTGTATGCCAGCTTCTATTAACTAGATAACATATTTCGCTATAAGATATCGTAAACTTCATCATTATTATAGATATTACATATACTAATACCATAAAATACCTGATCCATTAGATGACGTACACTGTTATCATATAATTCCGCTTGTAGGGGCCTATATGTATATGTGTACAAAGCTACATACACAATGACATATCCACTGCTGTGACAGATGACTAAATTCACTCTCTCAGACTATTACACAGTGACTATAGTAACACTTTTAACATTTGTGCTGTAGTTATGTTAGGGTTTTGGTTATGCCAATTTAATACATGAATCTTAGCATGAGGGTTATGTTTGTCATATTCGACAAAGTTTTTTGTTTGGTTCCGATTTAATAATGTAGTTCAGATTTGGTTTGGTGAAGTTTGAGGTTTGGTTTGATGGATTTTGAGGTTTGAGGTTCATTGGGGGTTGTTTGTGCCAATTTGTGATCAGTACGCTAGGATAGTGGTTATGTTAGTAGTCAGTGTCTCACTTTTTTGTCCCTCATTTTGGTATGTCAGCATGGCATTTGAAATGCACTAAACCTATGGGCCCCAGTAATGTTGAAGTGAACGTGTGAGAACAGATGGTAGATGGCTGAAGAAATTAGGTGAGAGGGTGTTAGTCATGCTGTGGTGAAAATAGTAATGAACCTGTGTGTTCTGTAAAAGATATGGGATATAATGAGTAGCCGAGCAACAGTTAGCTTCTCAGGAAAGACTCTTGTCCATGACATTGATCCTTATTCATTGTAGTGATTTTGGCAGTTATAATGTTGAGAATGTATAAAGCAGGTATAGTGTTACCAGCTTTGATGAAAGTGTGTTCTATTCCTTTTCATGACAAGAGGTCACTTTAATATTATGTTGGTTTTACAGAGCTGCACAGCTGCACAGATTCTCTGCAAGTTCTGCTAGGTTCATTTTTGAAACATTTTCAGCATCATCTGATGGTATAAAATATTGTCATAGATGTAAAAGAGAAGGAGGAGGAGGTAAATGTGAAAACAGAGAAGGTATTAGGTACTGAGGAAGGAAAGTGCATAGATAAAAAAGACGAGGAGGGGCTACATAGTGCGGAGGAAGAGGAAGAGGAGGAGGACATGGACATACAAGAAGAGAAGGATATAGATATAAAAGAAGAGGTGAGAATGAGGATACAGTGTAACATTTTATGAAATAAAGGCTGAAACAGATTTGGTGATTAATGTCTGCATTTATTAGACCCATTTCAACAGTAGTTAGAAATAGTAGTTAGAAATGTCAGTTAAATTTGGCTTATCCATAGGTACAGCTTCTGAAAAGAAATGCAGTGTTGGGAATGGAAATGTGTTACTGGATATTTTTTTTTGGGGGGGGGGGGGATTCTAATACTACTGTTGGTCTGCAATTAATTGCAGAGAAGATGAAAATAAATTCTTGTCTCCCTGTAGGAAAATGTCCTTATCTGCTGGATGTTTTCTAAAGTCTAGACTGATTTCAAGTGCTGTTACCATAGAATTTATTCAATCTGGCACCTACGGGACTGGAGCGGTGCCTAATGGTTAAATATTCTGTTTATCAAACACTATCTCTACCGATCTAAATTATTAAACATAAATTTTTTCTTGTGTTTTTTGTATAATGTAGAAGGTCTGTAATCCAATCTTGTATGGTGCTATAATGTTACTCTAGCTTGTAGCACTTCTAGGCTTCCTAATTACTTAAAGTGTGTCTGGAATCATTAATGTTATGTGCCATGTGGTGCCAGCAACTGCTTGTTTACACATTTTGGATCCTTTGGGAGTGATTTTAATAGCTCAGTGGGCTTCTTGAAATCCAGATTACAAAATGTGAAATCACAGTATCAGTACGCATACTGGAATATACCGACACCAGAGCTTCTGGAATGGGGGGATATTTTCCTTACCTGCTGAATAACAGGAATTTTTGGATTATGAACTCCATATTAAAGGAATTGTACTGTATGTCTGAAGATCCCTGAGATGTATTAAATTTGAAATGCGATTTGTTATAGGGGACTTAAATTTCCCCAGAAAGCAGTGGTTTTCCTTCTGCTAGAGAGTGATGATGCATATACCAGTTTAAGTGGTCACTCAGCACAAAAATATGCAGTGTCGTTTTTGGAATGATGCTACAAAGCGAGAGGTGACAGAGAACAAGATTTTTGGAGGTACTGCCTGCCTCAAGGCTGCATTAGAAAGTGGCATGACAAGTCTACAGGTTATGGTTGCCTGTGCAAGAAGTGTGGTCTCTAGAAACAACAAAAGAGTGACATTGCTTTATTTCGTAATTTGGCCAAGCACTCTGACATACAGAGCAAAAACACAAGATTCGAAACGTTATGATTCTTACCTCTGATCAGAATCTCCATTAATGTAGAATATAGCTTTCTGCTTCCTTTATTGTTTCTT
>Ga0131853_10013341_pt1 | contig 15055 bp, 14 predicted proteins | sample TergutLab28metaG_FD_92764 | JGI IMG/M metagenome (GOLD analysis project Ga0131853, IMG submission 92764) | Labiotermes labralis P1 segment gut microbial communities from Petit-Saut dam, French Guiana - Lab288 P1 (version 2) (version 2) | ecosystem: Host-associated > Arthropoda: Insects >... | reverse complement strand
TGGAAAGACAAAAAAGAAGTGACAATGATTTCAACTTACCATGGAGAGGAAACAAGAATGAAGCTAATGAAATGTAGACAGGAAAAGCAAAAGCCTGTATCAGTTCTAGATTACAACGAAAACGTGGGTGGAGTTGATCTAAAAGACCAACTTCTTCAACCCTATCTTTTGGAAAGAAAGAAAATGAGTAAATGTCACATAAAACTGTTTAGGAGATTACTCAATATTACATTTCTAAACTGTATGGTAATATGCCGCGCAAATTCAGGACAGACCAAAATAGACCATTTTAAATTCAGAGTAGAACTGGTACAGGCACTACCCACTGAACATGGAAGTGAAAGTGTCAGGAAATTTCAAGGCCATCATTCCACAGACAAAGATGTGCCATGACTTATTGAAAGACATTTTCCATAAAGAATTACACTGACATAAAAAAAGGCCAGGCCAACAAAGAGGTGTGTAGTGTGTTACAAAAACAATAGAAGGAAGGAGACAGTATTTTGGTGCCCTGAATGTGAAGCAGCCGTATGTGTTGAATGTTTCAGGGCATTTCACATCAAGTTAAATTTTTAAGGTAAGATTTGATTGGATATTCGAAAAGCGTAGACGTTCCAAAATATTTTGTTTCAAGTTTCATCGAAATCCAACCACTATTAACAAAATTACATTACTTTGAATAGACTCCTGCACAATTTAGCTAAAAATTTAAATACCCCATAGAAAAACCTTCCCACATCACAGTATGAACTGGGTTTTAAATGCCCCCACACTGAAGGGTTAATTTACCTATAATGTCATCAGTCACTTCTTTTGTCTCTGGTAGTTGTATCGTCAAGTTTGATATCATCTGTGTAGCAAGCAGTTTTCGTACAAACATGATTAGAATTGTCATAAACGTGAGAATGAAGTAAACATAGGTAAAATATCTATAGAAAGTATGATTAGAATAGCACTAGTCAGAGAAATGCAGTGATAGAATTTAGCTGCTAAAGTAACAGGGATAATTAAAAGTGTGATTGAATTAAACCGTTTAATGCCTGAATGTAAAAGTGAATGTGGGAATAAATATTTTCACCCCAGGTGTACATAAAAATAAATGACTGGAAGTCAAATTGTATAACAACAACAGAGCAAGAAAAGCTATTTTCTTCTGCGAGAAGTGTAATACAGCTTTCATATTCTGAATTGTTTCTTTTCAGTGCATATCTACATCATCAATTCATTCAGGAAAGGATACTTGCACTTTGGAATGCCAGCAAAAGAGTCTGCTCTATTAACTGGAGATCCTGAGGTAGGTGCCTTCTCTTTTTTTCGTAATTTGCAGTTGTCTAGTCTGTGTGACGTGGCTTCAGCCTTCCTCTATGTGATGTGATCTATACTTTCTAGACTGAATGTATTTCTGCAGTACAACAACATTTACCCTTCAAGTGATTGCACCTCCATTTGAGCCTTTTATCAATTGTAGTATTTGAAACTTGGCAAGTGAATCCCATGGTTTTGCTTCTGTCATGGTGATATCATTATGTCTCCTTCCCTTTAATGACATCTTGAGTTCTGAGAAAAGGAAGTTACATGGTGCTATATCTGATGAGTAGGAAGATGTGGGATGACAGTCTTTTTGTTTTTGGCCAGAAATTGCGCCACAGACAAATCAGAGTGCGCCACGTACTTTTCAATGGATGGTGATTTGGTATAGTGCAGTAACAATGTCTGTGGGTTGATGGAAGAACTTCAGCTTCAACATGCCCCTGAGCAGTGGAGGCTTTTTGTTGATTTGTCTGACACAAGCACCCTTCAATACCTCTTGCTTATGCAGTTCACATGAAAGAAACCTGCGCCAACATTCAAGGTTTGCTGAAAAAAAATTATGAAGACCACCAGTGGAACATCTGTGCTGAGCTGAAGGTTGTGGCATTGCTGATTGGGCTGCAAGGAGGTTGTACAAAGTTATGTTGCTTCCTTTGTGAATGGGACAGCTGAGTGAGGGACAGGCATTACTATGAAAAGCAATGGCCACTGAGGAGAAACGATTCTAGGTCAGAAGAGTGTAGCACATCAAGCTTTAGTTGACAAGATGAAAATATATTTAACTCCACTTCACTTAAAACTTGGATTAATTAAAATATTTGTGAAGGTGATGAATAAAGAAGGTGAAGGATTTGACTGTTTAAGGTAAAAATTTCCATGCATAAGTGAGGTCAAGATAAAAGAAAGCATATTCTTCGGTCCTCAAGTAAAGCGGCTTTTTCAAGACTCCGACTTCAAAAATAAATTGAATGCTGCTGAGAGAAGAACCTTGAGTACATTTCAAAATATATGCAGCAACTTTTTGTGAAATAAAAAATCAAAAACTACATAGAAATCGTGGAGGAGCTACTTTCCTGGGATGCATCGTGTCATTGAAACTCATTTTCCAGCACTCTTACTGGGATTTTTTCCTGGGAAATATGGGAGCCGTCTCTGACGAGCATGATGAAAGGTTCCATCAGGATATATTGCGAAAAGGAAAAAGAAAGAGTAGCAAATGGAACCCATATATATTGGCTGATTACTGCTGGATATTTGTATGAGAGACACCAACAGAAGAATTCAAGAGACAGAAGACAACACAGTGCCTTTTTTATGGTACATTTATTTATTTTTGGGTAGGTTACTGTACACAGATACAATTGTAACGTTTTGAACTGTATACTTACGTACTTATTTACTTAATTACTTACTTACTTATTTACTTGCTTGCTTGCTTAATTAATTAGTTACTTACATAATTACTTACTTACTTACCCACTCACTCACTCCCTCCCTCCCTCCATGGAGCAGAATCCTTCTTCAGAAGCCAATTGCTTTTCCGTTAGTCAAGAAATTCCCCGCATTTGATGGAACCTGAAGGTCCATTGCCACATTCACAAGTGCCCACCACCTGTGCCTATCCTGAGCTAGCTTGATCCAGTCCATACCCCCACATCCCACTTCCATCTTAATATTATCCTCCCATCTACACCTTGTCTACCATGTGGTCTCTTTCCCTCAGGTTTCCTCACCAAAACCCTGTATATGCCTCTCCTCTCCCCATATGCACTACATGTCCCGCCCATCTCATTCTTCTAGATTTCACCCTAACAGTATTGGGTGAGGAGTGGAGATCATTAAGCTCCTCATTATGTAGTTTCCTCCACTCCCTTATTACCACATTCCTCTTATGCCCAAATATTCTCCTAAACACCCTATTCTCAAATACCCTCAGCCTACGTTCCTCCCTCAGTGTGAGTGACCAAGTTGCACACCCCATACAAAACAACAGGCAGAATTATAGTTCTGTATATCTTCATATCAAAATTTTTTGATTGCAAAATGGAAGACAAAAGATTCTGCACCGAATGATAGGAAGCATTTCCTGACTTGTGTTTGCTCTTAATTTCTTCCTGAATGGAATTTTGATTCGTTAAGGTTGTTCCCAAATATTTGATCTCCTCCACCCTTTTAAAGGAACTGTTATTAATTTTTATGCTGTGACTTCATCTGCCATTCTGATCTTGAGACATGAACATGTCCTTAGTTTTATCAGCGTTTACTTCTAGTCCAGTCTCCTTACTAGCTACTACCAAAGCTGTGTTTTCCTTTATAGTATATATGCTTCCTCCCAGTAAATTAATATCAACGTAAACCAGAAGCTGATATGTACTAACTAATTTCAAGCCTCTTAATGGCGTACTCTAAAGCAAAGTTGAAAAGCAATGGTGATAGAGCAGCTCCTTATTTGAAATCATTCTTATTGGAAGCCTGTGGACATATCTTTGTCTACCTAGACTCTGCTATAGGTTTCATTTAGGCACTTTTATTAGCCTTACCATTTCATGGAGATACCAGACTCAATGAGAATATTGTACAAGACCTCCCTCCCAACAGAATCATACGCTTTCTTGAAATCTGTAAAGAGCTTATGCACTGCTTCATTGTTTTCCCATTTTTTCTTGAGTATTTGAGGAATGCAGAATGTATGATACAGTAGTTGACCTGTTGTGTTGACATCCACAATGATGATCCCCAATAATTTCTTCTAAATATGGAGTTAACCTTGACAGCAGGATGTTGGATAAAATTCTGTTCGTAGCTGGCAAAAGTGATATGCCCCTATAATTACTGTAGTCTGTTTTATTGCCATTCTTATAGATAGATACAGTGATCGACTCCTTCCACTCCTCAGGCAATTCTGTCTTCCAAATAGAATTAATAAATTTATGGATCTCAGAGCGAATTGTTCTACTGACTGCTTAAATCAGTTTTGCTGGGATTTGATCAGTACCTGGTGATTTGTGTCTTTTGAGTTTCACAGTAGCCATCGCAAACTCAAAAGCACTCAGCTCAGGCACTGGTGGTTCTGCTGTGTGTATTTCTGTCTGCCGAACATCATTAACTCCATGCGCATTCAGTAGCTGGGAGAAATGATTCCTCCGCCTAGTCAAAACACTGTGGGAGTCTGCAACCAAATCACCCTTCTCATCCTTTACTATATTAGTTCTAGGCCAGTAACCCTTCTTAAAGTCACTGATGCCCCTATACAGGTCCCTAATATTTTTTATCTTACTGTTAGTTTCAAGTTCCTCAATTTTAGCTTTCAGATATGCCTTCTTTTTGTTCCTGAAATGTGTGTTAGTTTCATGTCTTACACCGTTCAGATTATCTGTATAGCTTTGGCTTGGTTCCTGTACCCACTGCATTGCAGCCTGCTTCCTTTGATGTAAAAAATGTAAACATTCTTCATCAAACCATGGTTTTTGCTGCTTCAATTTGTACAGACCTAGAATTTCTTTAGCTGAGGTTTTGATTTTCTATTTAATGTTCTCCCAAGCCCTTTTTATGTTCTTGCCATCACTTAAATTCTCCTAAGCTGCAAACCTGTTAGTAATCTCAATCTGATACTGTTTTCTAACCTCCAGAACATTTAGCTTTCTGAGATTAAATCTTTCGCCATCAAAATTCTGTGTTATTTGTTTACTTACTGCCAGTCTTTCCCTAACTTTTGCAACCACCAGATAGTGATCATTATCACAGTCAGCTCCCCTAAAACTTCATACATCTAGTATACTGGAATGACATTTCCTGTCTGTCAATATGTGATCAATCTGGTTGTGAGTCTTCACATAAGGAGAGGTCCAGGTGTACTTCAGAAAGTTTCGGTCCAGGAACATCATGCTCTTCACTACTAGATTTTTTTAAGTGGCAAAATTTACTATTCTAACACCATTATCATTACTGTCCTGATGTAGACTCTCATTCCCAATTGTTGGCTTGAAAATATTGTCTCTCCCCACTTTTGCATTAAAATCTCCTAATAGAAATTTCTTATGGTACTTAGGAAATTGGTCAAAAACCTTCTCTGATTCCTCATAAGAACTGTCTTTTGAATCATCACTTTTCACCTCACTAGGTGCATGCACATTCAGAACAATGCTATTACACCAGCAACCTCTCAGAGCTATATGTCACCCTATCACTAACAAAGTCTACTGTCTTAACTGTTGATACTGATCTGTGGTTGACAAGTAGTCCTTTTCCAAATTGATGATATTCGTTTCCTTTTCAATAGAAAAAATGATAGTCCCTTGCTTTTAGTGTGCCCTCTTTGTCCCACCTAACCTCCTGCACAAAAGCTAAATCTAATTTATATCCTGCTAATTCCGTAGCTGCTGCTGTAAGTGAACCTGCTGTGTACAGGCTCCTAACTTCCATGTACCAAATCTCGTGTCCCTTTTTTGTTGCTTAGGTCTACCAAAGTATCAGTCCAGGTCCAAGGCTTATGTTATGAATGTTTCGTAACAGGATACCTTTTTACAGTGAGGAGTTTTTAGCACCTCACCCAACCCCCAAGCTGGAGGACTACCCCTTGTCGGCTCTCCACAACTGCTTTTTCAATATATTCGCAGCTACCCACCATATTGGAGGCTGTTCCTCCATCCACAACCTGAGGACATGCCATACTGTGGTGACAGGGACCCTTTCATGATGGTTGAACTGTATACAGCAATTTTCAAAATATTTTAATCTTTTTTATCAAAAACATAGTTTTTGACTTTAAACCTCTCTCCCTTAAAAGTGATGGGTGGTAGAAGATTTTGGTTGTCATATTTAGATTCAGCAGTGTCAAATCTATATAGATTACCTTTAATTTTCCAAGGAGTATAACACAAACATTTTTTGGCTGACCGGTTTACGTAACCATTCTGATGCACTGTTGGTAGGTATGCATAGAAAGAGGTTATAGCAGTGTGCAAAATTTATGTGCAGACGTTTGATAAAATCACAGCATTGCAGTGGTGATACATTTAAAATCCTTGTTCTGCCTAACAGATTATGGAATTTGGACAGCTGGATTTGTTTAGGTTAATCCCACCATCCACATCCAGTCCAGAGGATGAGAAAATACTTCATTTCATTCCTTTTTGTGGTACATCAGTGTGTTTGGTGTCAAATGCTTGAGCTGCATGCACAGTATTTATTACATTGAGTTAAGTAGTAAATTTTGTTACAGCCTCATGAATTCTTGAGTTATAATTCAGTTTCATCGGCAAATTTATAGTGTTTACTGCATTTGTGCACAAATTATGTGCATACTGTGTGTGTTGAGATATGTGTTGAATGGTGGTGTTGACAGTAACAGTGAAGCTGTCATCACTGTAGCAGTGGGAGCAGCAGAGTTTGATCATGTGTTGTGCTTCGGGTTCAAAGAGTAATGCTTATGGCAGGATTGTTGTGCATTGTTGTGGTGGCAGTGATGGTGAAAATGGAATTGGGTTTGTTACTTTTTAATAGCTTGTCCCTGCTAATTTTTTGTTTTATTAAAAGGAGTGATAAGTTTTAAAGCCTTTTTGTTTGTTTGTTTATTTGTGTGTGTGTGTGTGTGTGTGTCAGTTCTAAGTTATAGGATGTGGGTGCATTGTTAACAAATTTATAAAACTAACAGAATGAAATGAACTTTATTGGTTAACAGGATTACTACTTCCAGCAAGAGAAGCTGACAAGTGGTAAGCTGCCGAATGACAGGGGCTGTCGATTATGTAAGAAAATTGGACATGTTTTGAAAGATTGTCCTCAGAAAAAACAAGGACGAAAGAAGACACCTGGACAAAGGGGTGGTGCTGGTGGGGTAGGAGCTGGGAGTGGAAGAAAGCACCCCCAGCCCCAAACAGTACAAAATGTGGGTGCAATGAGAAATTTAAACCCTAGAAATAGCCCTGTCAGAGGCTACAATTTTCCCTCTAGGTTCCATCATAATTCCATATATGGTGCTCAGACTAATCAAGGAAGGTTTCGCAACCCTGGGGAATTCTCATCATACAGAGGGGCATCAAATTCTGTACCTGGAAATTTTAAATCACAGAATAATTCTAGCATGAGGTATGGTATGCCGCAAGCTGGACTACCACCTTTCAAAACTCAGGTCCCACTGGTGGATATGAATAGGAAAATTGGTGTACCAGGTCTCCCTCCATTTGGAAGAATTCAAGGAAACATGAGACCAGCAATTGGGCATGAACAGGTGAATATGACAGGCATGCAACTTCGTGTTGACACATACAATGAGATGAGACATGAACACTGCTTACAGGAATGTTTTGAAATTGCACATCATTTTGGCCTGATTCAAAACAGAAATTTGACTAAAGGTCTGAACCATTTGAAGCCTAAAGGAGATATTCATTGTGTGCCAAAGGTACCAAGTGATGTTGTTGTTGTGGACGTGTTTCCACCAGGTCGGAGGTAAATGCACGTTTAATATGATGAATAGCAAATACAGCATTAATTAAAATTGCATTAACTGGAAATTTGTGTGGTGGTGAACATGGAAATTGCAGCTGTGCTAATGGCAGTTAAATAGAAGGTACTGCCCATTAAAGGGGTAATTGTGGGAGATTTTAATTCAGCACTTCATGATACCTGAATCATGCAGAGAGTGATGGCACATGAAACTGGTTTGTAGTTTTTAATACATGTAGATTGTTTTTGTGTATTTAACTCTTTACGTAGTGGCTATGAACTGTGGTTTGTTTATGTTGAATATGTAATCCTGAAACCCTTTTACCAGTCCCCCACCTATGGCATCATGGTTTAGTTTTAAATTGTAAAACATTTGAAAGCATTGGTACTTTTTTAAGTTGGTTCCCATCCGTTTTTTCTAAATATGAGGAACCAATCTTCACTTCAACAGAACAGACCCCATTACCTAAGAGTTATATTTTGAGACTCTAAATTGAGTTTATATGCAGTAACAACAAATTGTTTTTAAATAAGTAACTGTTGTAAATGAATTTACACTTTACTTATTACAACAGTTAACACATGTAGTGTGTGTGTGAGACATTGTTCAATCAATCTGCAGGTATGTTAGTGGACCTTGTGGAATAATCCCTGCACCACAGCTTGAGTCCACAGGTTGGGAACCAATGTACTTTGTTTAGTGTTCATGTAATTGATGTAGTTGGATTTGTAATACATACCCCAAGGTGAACATGATTTTAGATTTAAAAGATAATTGCACTCGTGGTTAGGAGTGAAATTTGGATCTCTCCTGTGGCTGGAGCACTGCTATTACAGTTCATGTTTGTGACATCCATGCCACAGTTTGTGTGACACTTCTGTCTCACCATGACAGAACTGTATGCATCTGACCTGTATTTTATTTTACTGTTATTTTAAGGAAGCATATTTTTATAATTGTATTTTGTAAGTATCTGTTCATTTCTTTACATACCTTTGACCTTATTTTCATTTTGTGTATGGACATCTTTTGTGTAATTCTTTTTAGAATCTTATTTCACTGATCATTTTTAAATTACAGAGGTACTAATCAGACAGTATTTTTACATATGTATGTTTCAGTGTTACAAATACAGCACTAGTAGAAACACTTCTGTCTTTTAAGTAAATTATTGTTATGCAGTGAAAACCATTTTGTGCCAGATACTTCTGCATACATGGACATTGTGCGAGGGGCATTTGGAAATGATTTGGACCTGCCTTATTTGCAGCAATTTTATTGTCTGTAGGCTTAATTCTAAATAACTGGTTTAGGTAATCATGTTTTTCTCCTAGATTATAGATTGCTGCTGTCTCCTTGGAAGCTTCCAGGTTGCTTCACAGAACCATTGTTTGAGGGTGTTGCAATACCATTCATGGACAGCCAGCAATGCAGTCTCTTTGTCACTGGTGATCCAGTTGTACATAGTGCTGCGAGCAGGTGCTTTCTCTCCACAATTTGCAGATGAGCAGTGATGAATATCGGACGGTTTTAACGCCTTTTTCCACAGGAACCACATGGTCCATATCTGCCCATGATAATTGCCTTACACTTTGTGACACATGGCCCTGTGCTTGGCAATGATGCAGCAGCTTTTTACAGGCATGCATGACTAGGGGCATTTGGTCGTGGGATGCTGTAGAGAGACTACAGTATCTCATGATAATTTGCATGATCTTACAGTTTGTTATTTGCCAAAAGAGCAGCCGTTGTCCAAATCATTTCTGAAGGTTTTCCGTATTTTACGTAAGTGAACAAAACTATAGAACACCACGGTATATGTGGGCACATAGATTGATTTATATGATTTGTTATTCATTCAATGAGTGTTCAGAGGAATAGTGATTTTGTAAATATTTGTATGTCGTGTAGTTTCATCATTGTGATCATAAAGTTCACACACTTGTAGTTGTGTAATGTCATTTTCAGTCATCATTGATGTCTGCTAGGGATGTGTGTGGTGGTATACTAATTAACCCATAAAGAAGTGTTCAGTAAATTTCTTAAAACATTTTCTGTAAACATGAAGGCTTTATGTTTCAGGTTAGGTGCCATTAAAACGATGATTTGATGTTAGTCTATACTTCTCACAAATCTGGAAGGATTATCTTACTTAACAGCAGATTTGTCTCATTTCTTTCAGTATTCTGAATGAATGATGCAAATACAGGTAATGAAGAAGCTCTTGGTAGAACTGAAATTCCTTTATTTGAGTTGTCTTTGTTCTTTAACATGGAACATAGCTTTTCCTTTTAACATGTCAGTTACTACTCTTTGAAGTAACAGAGGGATGAGTTTTCTCTGTGTCCTCAAATTTGGTATAATTAAATTTCAAAACACCTAGACCTAAAATATTTATCCTTATGACAATTTTGATGAATTTTAATGGTGTGTTGTTACATGCCCTATATTAGTGTTCGTTCACACATTCCGTACCAGGCAGCTGACAGCATCCCAGAGTTACACAACCGATTCTGCTGGTGGACTGCTCCTCTGAATGTATTTTGTGGAATTTGTAGTCCATATCTTGAGCTGAGAGCATGGAGGTGGAGCTTACATACTCATCTTTGCAGTGGATGGTAGCTTTGTACCCCTTTCTCCTTCACTACACTTTGAGGCAGTTGTATTCTCATACATATTTTATCAGAGGCTGGATAGTCTTCAGAGCTGTCTGATGTTGGTGGCAAAGGATGAAACATTTGCTAGATATGAGATTCGTGTAGCAGTGTTGCTGAAGATGCAAGTCTTTTAGGATGTCAACGCTTTGTCATTGGGTTGGTTACTGATATTTTGAAGGATTGTAGTGCCTTCACTGTCAGGGTCAGGCTGTCCACTACAAACCCAGCAATGCCACTTAACATCCTGGAAGACTTGTATCTTCAGTATCATCCTCATCCTTACCAAAATTGAACTATAACCCTCAAAAGTCAGATATGACATTGTATTACATTACTTGTGGAGTGACTGCCACTAACTTACTTATCTGTAAATGGTGGTCTGTAGTAGGTAGCAGTCCTACCATTGTTACAGGAGCTGTCATTGGTTTGCACGATGTGTAAAGGGAATAAAGTACAGATGTTCCTGTAGTTCATTAAGCTTAATTAGTTGTAATTGTTATTGACCACCTTGGCCTTGCACGTAGGTGAGCGATCAGCTTCACATCGGGCAGCTTTGTCCATGGGGAGGGAACCCCATATACCCCTTGAATATTAGAAGAAAATGTCTTTCCCTTTAACTGAATCAGATTACGATTCCTCGGCAGTCCAACACAGAATCTAGGCACTGTCCTAGCTCCTATTTATAATTAAGCATTTATTTAAGTTACCTATTTCCAGAATGCCTGAAAAAACAATGTATTATTGATGTATGTATATATCGGTTTTAAAACGTCGTTCTCCGTTGTCTGACACCTAGACTCCTTTGCTTTTATCTTCCCACTGGCCTTCATTTAGGTTTCTTTCGTTCATGGCCTTCCTTATACCTTCCATACAGTTTTTCTTCGGTCTTCCTTGTGCTCTCTTTTGTTTCGGCATCCACTTCAATGCTATTTTGGGTAATCTTCCTTCTGCCATTCTCTGAACATGGCCATGCCATGTAAGCTGGTTCTTTTCAGTTTCTTTTATAATTGGTTCCTGTAATCCAATTTGTTGTCTTATAGTTACATTTCTAATTCTTTCTTTTCTTGATATTCTAGAGGATCTCCTCAGGGCATCCGTCTGTGGCGTCGACCCGTCTATTATTTTTTGTGAGTCTCCAAGTTTCGGAACCATACAATAAACTGCTTTTAATCAATGCATTATAAATGTTCAGTTTTCTCTCCTTTCTTATGTCTTTACTCCATGGTATCCCATTTAAACATGCTATACATTTTCTTGCTTGTATTACTCTTGATCTTATTACTTTGTCGTCTGTTCCGCTAGTAACAAAAATAACTCCTAAATATTTATATTCATGACAAAATTCAATCTTGCTGTCTTTATCTAATTTCAAATTACTGTGAATTCCCCCAGTACTTAAGTATTTTGTTTTATTCAAATTCATGTCCAGGCCCCATTTCTCATAAGTTTATTTTAATTAGTGATAGAAGTGGAAATAAGTTGAATGTGATGGGGAAGCTACAGCTTCTAAGGAGAAGTAGGATTATTGTATTGTGCTATATCATTGTTCATATATTGGCTGGCTGTGTCTAGTAGAAGTAATTTATGTGCAGTTAGTCCTGTTCCTGCTAGGCACTTGAGAAATGGTGATTTGATACATTTTGTGGTGGAACATCCTCCATACATTGCACTCCATAGTGATGGAGTAATTGCTTCTATGAGGAACAAATACAAGATGTATGTGGAGGCAATACATGTGGCACAGTTGCTCTCACTGTCCATAGGGTCTAAATTCGTGAATAATTTCAAGAAAAAGGGCAAAACTGCATTTTAAATGTGCATCTCCACTTGTGACAAAACAGTATGAAGATAGCTGTGTGTCTTAGGGACAGGTTTACAAATGATGATGACTGTTTTGTTTTTCACCAAGGAGGTTTCTTGGAAGTATGTGGATTAAACGCAGTTGATGATAAACGTTGGATTCAGGGTATGCTAAACATTCCGATTGTGGAAGTTGAAGCCAACTCAGTAAACAGGACTGTACAGTCCTACACAGGTCCTGAGGATTCCAGGAGGTTGAAGCTCCCAGATTTGAAAACAATCGACACTTGTAGGTGGTAAGGTCAGCCACGCGCACCACCTGCATTTACCCACAGGAAATATTGATAATACTGATTTCTGTTAGAGGCTGACTCGACCCCAGGGCCCCATTGCGTGAATCGAACCCGCCACCTTTAGGCTTGTAGCGCAGTGCCTCTACCAACTGCGCCACCGCGTGCCCTAATAGGACTGTTCAACAAATTAGTATGTCATTGCTGTCGGAAGATCTTTAGATAGCAACGTGTTTCGACCCACATTTGGGTCATCTTGATGCTAATATTTTACATAAAAGTAATGTAAAGGTTCACCCTAGAACAGGCCATGAAGGTACCAAGGGGGAGTAGTGATATAGCTCTATTCTTTCTTTAACCTTGGCGCTAGATGGGAGTGGGTGGTCGTCCCCACACCTCAGACGCTATCCCCCCCCCTCTCCCGGGAAAGAGACCCGGTACCCATTCGATAGGAAGCTGGGTGGGCCCCAGGACCGGCCTGGGCGGTTATGGAAAATCTCGCCCCCCCCCCCCACCGGGATTCGATCCCCGGACCGTCCAGCCCGTAGCGAGTCGCTATATCGACTGCGCTATCCCATCGTATCAACCTAGGACTGTACATCTTCGTTACAGGCTGTTGATCTGTTAGTATTGTCAGTGTCACTGTAGTCCCACGGGAAGGAGTGGACAGGCTAAGCTGACTTCCGATTGCGGAGGCCAGGGGCCATTGCTGTCCTTATTTATCTCTGTGCCTTGTAGAAAATATGTTCGGCGTTCCCCGCCAACCCTCTGTCTTACTAACTTAATATTCTCGCGTTATTTTTTTAACTGGCGCCTAACAGTCTCAAGAAAGAGACGTATTTGTAAAAATTTAATTGTAATACTTGGAACATGAGAAGCAGTTGAGGCTGTGAAACAGATTTCTTATGAAATGCGTTAATTTCAGAGCAAGATTCGCAACATAAATCGTTACGTTTCACCTTCGTTTCCGACACCACTCGCTGCCTCCCTCCAATTGTGGCGCCCTGTGCAGCCGCTCCGCTTCATCAGCCTTGTCCACAGCTCGAATTTCGAAAGCAGTTTTTCTGACTAAAAGGAAGTTTCTTTCAATTATTTACTGGCTCGCTCAACAGCTGTTTGTTAACTGCATCCACTCTGATCGACGAAGTTTATGACGTAGAGTGCGAACGGTAAGTCAGGAAGTAATGTCGAAGGAAACGACTGTGCCACAATTTAAGGAAATCTGCCCGTTGTAGTGAGATACGTAGCAACATGTTCCCATCCGACACCAGTAAAGTCACAGATCATCTTCAGCTTCGGTTCCCTAGGCCTCTCTGGAGTCAAATCTGGACCGCTGTTCCCCAGCCACGGTCCTGCAGAGCATCGTTGGAGTTCCGCGAGAAATCGCGAAAAAAAAAAGTACAAATTTTTTTTAAAGAAAAACAACACGTGACTCGCCTTCCATGCACCGAGGTTACTCGCGAATCCGTCAATGCGCGATGAGTGATGGCGTGATACCGCCATGCGGGATTTCTTGATCCGTGCGTCACAGCGTCATTTTCATTGCAACGTGTGTGTAACCGAACAATTCTAGATAAGCCTAGTCACAGTCAAGACTTGTGAATTGAGAAGTGGAGGAAAACATAAGCTTGTGTGTGGCAATTGGGTTTAAAGTTGTCACTTCATTAGTAAAGCTGTCCAGGTTTCGACTAACCCGCATCGCGGTTCCGTGATTTGTTTCGTACCATATTAACTTTCATGACCCAAATGGTACACAGCAGATGCATTCTCACCAAATTAATGAAATTTTTAAATCAATTACGTGAAAGGATTTATTTTCCATGGCTGAAAATGAACTTGTTTACACCCACGGCTCCGCGTGGCACGCAACTGGAAGGCAAGCGTGACGTGGCTCGTATTAGTGCTAACAGATGCGTGAATATGTCATGATCACGTAGTGTCTTTTTTTGTTTTTTTTACGAACTGCTATCACAAAGTAGGCCTACCCATCAGGCATCTTTTGCGCGATTTAGGGATGACGCATCACGCTTCTCGCTTTCACAGATGCGGGGTTGTTAAAACCCGAAGCTTCAGAGCGAAGGTATCCGAGCTGTGAAGGAAAATACTGCTTGACTTCAAACCCAGCTTTTCTGATTTTCTTGACGATACAAAATGGCTGCTGAAACTAGCCTACTTAGCACATATTTATCAACACGTAAGTACCTTGAACACCTGTATGCATCCACAAAGGAAACATTCTACCTTCCACAGAAAAACTGACTGCATTATTTTAGTAACAAATCCCCGTTATGTTTTATCAGAGAAGAGTTTATTTTTACTTTCCAAACACAACTGCCGTTCCCAGTGGCCGCGCAGTCTAAGGCGTTGGTCTGCGGCCGCTCGCCTGCTGAGAGATTGTGGGTTGGAATCCCACCGGGAACATGGATGCATTTCTGTTAGTGTTGTGTGTTGTCAGGTAGAGGTCTCTGCGACGGGCTGATCACTTGTCCAGAGGAGTCCTACCGACTGTGGTGCGTCGTGTGTGATCTAGAAACCTCGTGAAAGAGGAG
>Ga0131853_10013339_pt1 | contig 15057 bp, 15 predicted proteins | sample TergutLab28metaG_FD_92764 | JGI IMG/M metagenome (GOLD analysis project Ga0131853, IMG submission 92764) | Labiotermes labralis P1 segment gut microbial communities from Petit-Saut dam, French Guiana - Lab288 P1 (version 2) (version 2) | ecosystem: Host-associated > Arthropoda: Insects >... | reverse complement strand
GTCATACGGAGCTGCCGATCCAAGGCCATCATCCTCACGTACAAGCAGGTCTACACGCTGGCTCAGTGTCTACCCGCGGTCGCCGATGTTATGAGCAAGGAAGGGAAGGAGGAGGACACACCGGTCATTAAGTGTGAAAGTGGTAACTTTCCGTTAGGTATGCCGAAACGTCGCCGTGGATTGACCAGACTGTATGTCGGCAGCGAATACATATGTCTGACGTCACTGGATCTGCACTACCTTGTTCGAATGTTTAATATCGTGCATCAGCAAATGCGCGATTACGTAGTTACTTTGCATGAATTATTATCATACGTGACGATGTGTTTGACGTCTATGGTGTACGTGGAGCCGATGCCTAACGCCAGTACAAACTTAAATTACTCTCACCTATACGAGGAACTTTTATCATTTGTGTTAAACCACAATAAACAAAAGATATAAAGTTGTGTTTGTTGTTTTTCTTTATTTCGTCTGTAGACAGCGATGTTGAACATATACAACTATGTTCTGCACGTCTGCAAAGTGTTCGGAGTAGTCAGGGAGTCGGGTTTGGCCCAGGGGAGGTAAATCTCTTCCCCGTTCACGTGATTCCCTCCCCACCGGTGACAGATTTAAAAGTATGTAGGGTTGCCAACTGCGAGGAGGGAACTTTTCCCTCCTCTGGTGGAAAATTTCCGTCTCCCCGGGGAAATGTATGTGTGAAAAATTCACCGTAGGGATTTGGTAGAAATGTGCCTTCGTGGGGTTTGGTAATGTGCCGCCCTGCAGTTTGGTAGAGGTGCCTTCATAGCCATCCCTACGCTAAATGAAGATCAGGAGACATGAGGAGTGTGGAGCAAGAGTGGTCTAAGTCGAAGTGAGTGTAAGAGTGTATTAAGTGTACAATAATATTATCAAAAAGATCCGATTTCGACTAGGAAAAATGCAGCCATCATCGGGACGGTGGCTCCCGTGTAGTGTGGTAGTCAAAAAATTCGAAATCGAACGCGCGCCACCCGCCGCCGTGTAGTCTGGTAGTTTCCCCCTTACAGTCTTGCAATAAAAAAATGCCGCTATAAAGTTTTTGTTAGCGTGCGTGTGTGTGTGTGTGTGTATGTGTATGTCCCCGAACAGTTTTGTAGTCCAAAAAAAGTCGCCGTACAGTTTGGTAGTATGCGCGCAACGTACAGTCCTGTAGAAGTACCTCCATAGCCCTTTCTACGCTATAAGAAGATCACGTGACTTATATGTATGAAGCAACGCAGCAGTCAAAATCGGAGTGGTTTGCCTCTCCCCCGTGCAGTCTGGTAGTTAAAGAATGGGGCAGAAGCCCACTCCAGAAAAAATTCGAAGCCCGCCCCCGCTGTGTAGTCTGGTAATGTGCCCTCCTACATTCTTGTAGTAAAAGCCGCCGTAGAATTTGGTAGCGTGAGAGTGTTCGAAGATATTAGCGTAGAAACACATCTTCAATACGGTGATGTGATAGGACAGTTCTGCATTCACAAATTGGAGGTAGACGCGTTAGCAGAATGTGTTTCGGAGCTATGTATTTAAGTGCAAAAAGGGATTATTTAATTTGAATCATTTGACACATGTGGCAATTAATGCACATGCATCAGTATAAGACTTGCATTATATGTTTTTTAAAAAAGTGAGTGATTTATTTGTTTACCAGTTCGTAGTGCTGAAATGCTTATGCAATGGCAATCATTGCGCATGCAATTCTTGGATTACAATTTTTTTTTAAATTAGTGATTTATTTCTTTACCGGTGTGCAGTACTAAAATACTGATTCAATGATATTAATGAATAAAAAAGAATAAGTACTCTCGGCACGGTCAACTTTGAGCTCGGATCATGTTATAATACAGTGTTACATTCACTATGTAGAGGTAGACTCGTTAGTGGAACGTGTCTCGAAGCTCCTCACGTTAATGTAACAAGGGATTATCTAATTCGACACGGTTGTTTAAGGTTAACCCGTTTTTTAAAAAACGCAAATGTTGTATAAAAGCTAAGTAATAGGAATGGTAGCCTTCTTTTGTAAGGACGATCTTAAGCCTGCATATCGACAAGCCTGGTTTGTTGGGTAAGTGCGTTTACTTTGTTTGATATCTAACAGTACTGTCGTACTGAATACTAGGAGACAGTAACGTGTTTTCAAATTAAAGAGGTTGCACTTACTTGTGTGAACACGCGTCTGAAGACGGTGTTGCTCGGTAAGTACATTGCTGTTTATAAAAAAAAATTTCATTTACGTGTTTTAATAATATTACAGATTACATAGCTTGCTCTCTCTCTCTCTGTTTGTACTTTAGACGAGTAAGCGAAATATTATCTTGTCTCTTTGTCACGTACGCAGAACCAGAATAAGATAATATTTCGTTTTAAGTGATGCGTGTAAGTGTATATATATATATATATATTCTTATGCAACACGTCACACACACGTCTACATTGAAGAAGAAGTGCAGTGAAGGTGTTTCGATTCGCCCGTCCAGGATTCAGCTGCCTTTGTCATTTTCCATGGTAGGTGTATTTGTCATAAAAATTGCTCATAACTTTCTGGTAATGTAATTTGCTTCTAACAATACCTCGAAAGTATGAGCACCAATTCTGATAAATACACTTTACTGACAATATAACACACACACACACACACACACACACACAAACGTCTATACTGAAGTGGTGCAGTGAAGATGTTATGACTCGCCCGTCATGGATCCAGCTGCCTTTCGGCGGTAAAAATGTAAAATTTAGCGATCATATCTGAAAGTAAGCTTTAACCCCTTTGCAAAAAAAAATATTACCCGCATTTCCCCATGTAGTTTGCTGGATAATTGCAATGCTTCAAATATACGAACACCAAATATGATACATATACTTTGCAGCCCATCACACACGTTTACGTGGATGAAGAGGTGCCGGGAAGGTGTTGACACGCCTCCGACCGTCCAGCAGCAGCAGCAGCATTTTCAGAAAAACAGGTTAGTGCAGTGTGATTACACGAGTGTACACAAATCCGACATTCGCGTATGAAATCTTCTTGCTTGATATAACGAATGTAGACGCAATACGGAAACCAGAGTGCGTGTTCCCTCCACGCATCATCTGCGGGACTCCAATTTTTTAACCCTCCACCACAGTGAAAGCATATTGTCCTATCACCTCGACCTGTAAATAAATTGTCGAATGTAGACTCGAAGATAATGATTCTACTAGTGATATAGAGATAGTGGTAAATTATATACCTGTGCAGTACAAACCCGCAACACTTAAAGAATCGGGAGAAAGACTCATACCGTGAGGCCAATGTGTGTATGACTTCAATCGCGAATCTTTGTTATTGAAGATTAAATATTTAGGTCCATGAAAGATAATCGTGGCGCTTTGCAGTGGGCTGCTTTGCTCTGGCCTAGAATTAGGACTGTACTCCATTGCCATCGACTCGAAATGAAAGTAGGTTTCACATGTCGTGTGAATATAACTTTATACATTGTTTTTATCTGGTATGAAGTAGTTTATTTTCGAACAATAAATATCAGTTTACAAGTGAAAAAATTTAATATAAGCTGCTACGTGCTTTAACAATAACAATAAGAAAGGTTACTGTGAGTGTAAGCTAGTACAACCCGTTAAAAAATAATTATTATTTGTGTAATAATTGTTCCTTTTTACAATGTCGTCTTGAGTTCGTCAAACAATTGTGAATACACGATGTGCTTACTGGTGTTAGTAGCCGGTTCGACATAATTGACCGAAGTCAATGACACAGTCACATTTGCCAAGACATCGAGTAGAGAGAGATTGTACACTTTCAGTTGATTTTCGAGGACGTGAAACATTCTCGAGAGATACTGCAAGTCTCCGATTCTCAGGCCGATGTAATGTTTACCGAGATACAATTGAGCGATCCTGTAGCTTCCCGTCGTGTTCACTCTGAAATCGAGTTTCTTGCACCCGTACTGCTTGTTGCCACAAATGAAGCCCATATCGTAGGCAGACATTCCGCCACCTTGTCAACCTGCATATTGTCGAGAATGAGGATGGTAGAGCCGTTGTTCTTTACGCATCCGAATTCCACGAAGGGATGATAAACTCGAGCGGGGTAGAAACCGACGGAGACGTATTTGGTCCTGTCTTCGTCGATGAAAAATAGGCGTCCCAGTAGGAACCGTTTAGGATCGAGTATGAGATTGACGGCTTCGGAGTAGATGTTGCAGGTGTCAAATTTTTGAGGTCGGACGCGTTTAGGCGCCTACGCTTCAGGCGAAGATGTTTCGTTAGCGTCCGGTCTACGTCTTCTAGTAGACATTTTCGAGGGCAGAGTGATTGGGCAGCCTACCGCTCTTTCTGTTTTAAGCAGCTGAAACAAATTTGGACGAATGAGCGTTCCATGTCTTTAGGGCACCTTACATAAGATTCGTCTGCAGGTGGTACATCAACCAATCGTAGAGGAAATGCGCGGTTTTGGTAGCGAAATCGACGTTTGGAAATTTGTGACAAGGCAGGATGCACCAGGGTGTATGATTGAAGGATATGGGCTCAGGGCAGTTTAAATCCTGCATGTTAAGAATAGTGCGACCCAACAGTTAGGTGAGAAATTTGCATTTTGAAATGCCATAGCAGTAGAGGTGAGCGATTCCCGCTACCGCCTCGCTCACGACCGTGTACAGATCGTTCTAGTGTATGTGCCTGTCCTCCCAAATGAGTCCGTCTTCGTCTGAGCCGTGTGACGTCATGCTATAGGGGCTCTTGCAACGGAACGAATCGATCATGTTGTTGGCCGCCACAGAGGGTTCCTTGACCTCGATCTCACACTGGCGACCTTCCAAACATAACTGAGAATGACGAAACAACGATTAAGTACCCATCTTTTATATAGAAAACTGGAGCTGCACTGTACGCCACATTCGCCGCAGCCGCCGTTACCTCGCCGCGGCGACGACACCTCCCCGAATTCGAAAGCGAAGGCTCGGACGATCTGTCGATCTGCTGACAACCCACCGTCGAATTACCCAACGAATTGTTTGACGGTGAACTCCCGGTCCATGTAGAGGGCGAATAGACAGCAATATTTGTTGCAGATATTATTCGTCAGACATTGCAGTTGTCTCTTGTTTTAATCCCAGACGGTACAGTTACGTCTTATGAAGGCCTCTATATCGAGGACGAGCGGTACGACACCGTACGAATCAAAGAAATTGGTGCTCGATGATTTTGGAAAAGAATGTACGGCTAGCCAGTGTGAAACTTTCTCTGTGGGAGGATTGGCGTTGATTATGACCGTGCCGGTTTACGTGACGGAGCGAGGCAACATATCCCAGGGGTAGACTCCAAAGAACGATCTAACATCCTTCAACGTACACAATATCTGCGTCGTATACATTATTATTATTTTTGAAAAATCGTTCGCGAACTTTCGCGAGGTATCTACGCGAACCGAATTATCTTATTTTAGATAGAATATACACGTGATGGATTCCAGTAAGGGCTTGCTGAATTTCAAATCCTCTCTAATATTGCCATTATCAGGGATGACGTATGTCCCTCAGAGGCGGCTCGATCGGGTGTCAAGGCTATGAGTAGCACGAAATAGACTTTTATATACATGTCGTGAGTTATCTGGCGAACCGAGTTCGAGTGGTGAATGCCCGAAACTTCAAAGAGCGTCCTGTACCCCATAACTGACGTATTTTCGTGATCCATGCCCAGAGACAGACCTACATTCGGAACCTGTCTGCCGTTCACGTTCAGCGCGATAGAAATCAGATCGTAGTGGCGGAAATGATAGGGGTTCGTCGTCACGGAGTCGAGAAAATCCGTGTTCTTCACCATGGTGAATAGGAGTAGTTTCGGGACGGTTCCCAACACGGCGTTGTCTATGGAAAGCGATTGCGCTCCGCTAGAAATCTTGAAAGACTTCGGTTCGACTCTGGTCAGATTGCAGCGTTCGAGAGCCCCCTTTTCGAGAGCGACGTTGTGGACCAACAGGAGCAACGGACTGTGTCTGACGCGACTGACCAAAAGTTGTGCGTCGAGAAATTTGAAGAGCGTCTTTGTTTCCGCATCTTTGTTCATTAGGTAGAAACTCGGCTTGGCCTTCGTGAGTTTTATCTGCATTCGGACGCCCGGGATCAGATATAGAGATACGTTACATATGTCGCTGTGGATCCGGGCGTAGATTTGAACCTATTTGCTCTGCTTTATCCTGTTCCATCGCGTGAAGAGAATTTGATTTTCGCATCGGCGGCTGTAGAGTCGCAGGGCAATAGGTCACCGTCATCCAGATAACAGAACGCGTTTGTCATATGCGTGGCTGCGGCGTCACTGCCGTATGTCAATAGGGTCTCGAAATACGATCGATAGTTATAGTTTCGGTGGCCTGGGTTATAGTCGCACCGTTTAGATCGATTCTACATTGACTGAAGAGCGAGTGCAAGAAATTATTCGTCACCGCAGTAAAATCGGTTTTGTCTAAATTTGTACCGTTAGCCTTGACAAGTTTACCCCGAATATTTAGTTTTATGTTTAGGTCGACGTATGTGTCATTATCAGCGGGGATCAGGAGTTCTAGATCGCTCTGTTCCACGGAAGCTATGGGCTTGTACGTCACTTCGGTCGTCTCGACGACAGACGTCTGTATAGGTCTAGGGGTAAATATATCGAACTCGGAACTCAGAGATACAGACATGGTTGACGGTGACAGTCAGACTGATAGCTCTTAGGAGAATATATCTCTTTTTGTAAGCCTCGGTTTCTTGCCGCCTTTCTGTCTCCGCTTCGCGACTCCTCCTCCTGCCTTGCGCTTGCGACCTATTCCCCGGAACTTACCGATCAGATTTTGAGCCGCCTCGTTCAAGCGAAGCAAGACAATAACCCGAAGGTTTTCGTCGTCCGTCGATCTGGCGATGTATGTCTAGATATCGCCTTCGGTACGTAACGTATTTCGCCCCACATTCTTGGCACCACTCCAGAGTATCAATCTAACCATTCGCCATAGACCTGCCAAAAAACTATCGATCCCGTTGCCCCGCTGAAAAAGTGTGGAGACGCGTTGATGGGTCCTATGCCGTCGTGCTTTTGCCCGCCGCCGTGACGCGCCTGGTGAAGGTTGTACCGCACGAAAGGATCCATAAGCATAAAATTTACGTCAAGGATAATGATGAGGCTATATTATATTAACACGTTGAAACGCGCCGAAAATGTAACACCACCTTCGAAGGCGTCGTGCTACTCCTGAATTCGACCGGCTTGCCCGTCAATTGTAATATCTCTATCGTTAAACTTTTAAAGACCGGTTCTCGAGGGCAGATAGTAGACATCGAACACGTGTGACCCGAGAGTGACGGACAAATAAACGTCCTCCACATACTGAGGCGATATCAGATCGCAATATATCAAGCCTGTAGTTTCGCCGACCACTGTTGTGTGTTTTAACGTACCCACACTGTTCGGAGCATAGGAGAATTCGCATACCCCTCTTCCCAATTGTCGGAATAGCCCAGTTCTACGGGTCGCGCAGACTCGGCCGTGAATGCCGCGATCGTATTATCCGGATATAGACTCTTCAAGGTGTTACACAACAACATCACGTAAAAATATTTCGGATCGATGTTGGACAACTCTCACGCTCGATGCCGGGATCTAGGAATCAAAGTCTTTCGAATAACCTCTCCAGCGGACTAGATATTCCAAAATGCCGCGTGTGACACGCTTGTTCAGTATTTTATTTATCCTGTAGACTGTACGTCTCGTGACGCGGACCCGGGACAGTTCTTCCTGATAGAATTGGCCCTCTATACGAGTCCCGTTTAAATCTTCCAAATCGTAGGGAATCGCGGACGCCTATCTATCACCTTCGAGATTCGAAATATCTCCGTGCCAGAATTCTGCTCGGCGCTCTTGGCAAACTTCATCTTCTTCTTGCTGATACGTACGTGTTACCCCCTGGAAACTCGGCCTTCGCGATGCTAACGCCGCGTCTACTGGCCTCCATCCTCTTCCATATCGCGTGGACGTCCGAATCGGTCATTAGCGACGGCGCCATACCAGTCGTCGAGTGAACCGTGTCATTGTAGGACTTGACAAATTTTGGAAGAACGTCGATATACCCATAGTTATTTTTGTAAGTGAAATATTTATACAGCCTATCGCGAATTGTCCGATGCGCGCATTCTACCACGCTACATTTAACGTCGGGATTCCTACACACCTGAAACTGAATGCCCTCGCATTTCAACATCTCTTGGAAGTGTTTACTTAAGAATTCTTTGCCCTTGCCTGTTCGCACCCAGACGGGACGCCTGCGGCGACTAGAATCCTCGAATATCGATATAAATGCTTCGCAACGGCTGTACCTGTCTTTGACTTCAGAGGGACGATGTGTAGAAATTTGTAAAATACATCAATGAGGGATAAAATTTATTTTCAATTATCGTTAACTCCGTCGAGAGCCCGGACGTCGACCAGGTCGCATTCCCAGACGTCCATCACGTTATTCACCGTATAGCGGTTGCGGGCGAAACGTTTCCTGATCGGTCGGTGACGCGTGTAAGCATCCTGCTTCTATAGCCAGTCTCTGATTTCGTCGAGTTTTAAATTATTTTCTTCACGGCCACACTGAATTTTCGCAGTGACGAAAACGTCGTAGGTCTGGCGGGGTCATAGTACAATCTGCTAGCAGCGGTGGCCATCAGTATTTTGACCACCGACGACGTTCGGCTGTTTCGATTCTACGTCGCCCCATAAGCGGGAAGAGGGGAGCAATGACGTCACGATATTTAAATCCTCGCGTTATCTGTATGTCGGCGCCGGGCCCGTAGTCGGTCAAATGAGCGTTAGTCAGCTCCAATATTTTCTTATATTCAGATCGTCTGTCGTGACTTTCCTCCGATCAACACTCTTGCGCGTCCACAGCAACCACAATCCGGTCGTCCCTCTAAATTCTTTTCCCTTAATCGTGATATCGCTATCGGTATCTACGAGCACCGTGGAATCGCCTATCTTGAACGAGTCACCGTCTTTTCTGATATAGTATCGAATGTCTAGATGGCGGCGGCGGTGGCGCTTGGAGAGATATGGCAATATGTACGGACTAGCTATGGAGCCGACATTCTCTCCCCTACAAAAAGCCCGTGAATCTCCCTTGACAAAATCGTCATCATAACCATCAACATCGTCGTCGTTGTCGTCACTGATTTCTCGGATAGTGAACCTTGGCTTAGGCATCTCGTATAACGCCGACAGGTTACGTCTGCGTCCCGAATTCGAAATGTCGCGATGGCAGAGGCGGCGACGGCGGCTGCTCCTACTTCTTTTTTTCGCGTCAGTTTCAGCATGAGATGCGGGTTCTGGTAATACTTTCTGTAGAAAATCCACGATCGCCTTCTTACGCGTTATATCAGCCTGTCCCATATTTTTACAAAATTAGACCCATTTGTCATAATGTTGTTGTTTTCGCGATTTCGCGTCTTCTTCTTCTTCGACACAGGCGGAGAATGTGGAGACTTTCGTTTAGGGGCCGAAACAAAAGGTGGAGATTTTTTCCGGGCCTCTCCGTAAAACGTTTCGGCTGAAACGAGATACATTTTACATAACATTATTATTATTTCATGAAGCGATCAGGCTAGCGATCGCTGGCAGAACGGCGCTGAGCAGAGGGAGCAGGAATCCGCCTCGCTGAATTATGAGCCTCTTCTTGGTAGAGAGAGGAACTCGTTTGTCGGCGACCTTGCGAATTGTGACCTTGTGGTTTCGCAACTAACGCGTGTTACAACCTGTCAACGTGACGTTTCCGTTCAAGTCATTAAGAATGCACTCGCTTATGCTATTCACGAGTTCCTTGTTGCAGTTAGAGATTATGGCCTTACGCAGTTTCGGTTCGGCCGTCCTTAGTAAGTGAAAGGCGTGATAATTCGATTTCCCTCGCTTCATCACTTATCGGTGGTGGGCGAATAGACGATAGTCTGTTCTGTTGGGTATATATTGGTTCGAAAACGCAAGCGACCATCGGTATCCTGTGATAGATCTAGAAGTACGTACACGTGGGGTCGTTGAGTCGTGTCCAGGTAGGCCTTGTAGAGACTAGCACAGTTTTAGGGGTAAACGTGAAAGGCCAAAAATATGAACTGATTCTTATCTTTCACGTTTTTCAATAGGACCAGATATTTCGCGTTTAGAGATATGTCCCTAAAATAACGACCCTGGTGAAAGATGTTCTGTGTGATCAGAATCACGCTGATGTTTCTGTGATGGCTGCCTTTCGTAAACAGGTCACACATTTCCTTGGAATAGACGTCGTTCAACAGATCGTCGAGGATCACGAGGCACGTTCTACCGTGAGCGTTTTCATAATCTGTCGGGACGCCCTCGTTAAAATGTACGTCACTCTTCTTCGGCAGTTCTGTCGGTGACGGAACCGCTGTCTTCTCGCTATAGCACCAGATCACCCCGCCTTCGAAATCCCGTTCCGTACGCAGAACGACGTATTGCCAGAAAGGCTTGGTCCACTTATTATGCTAGTGAAAGAATGTTTAAATTTAAGCTCATCACTCATGGATAAGCAGGCTACAATGGAACACCTCTACCCAATGAACCCCTCCTATTTGTAACCGAACGGGACGGACATGTTGTCACCTAACCGCTGCCTCTTGATAAATGAAATCCTTTAGATTTTGTCTTCCGGTTCAGTGACTATTGACACTAATCCTCCACCCTTCTTCTTCCGTTTAATTTTCTTCTCTCTATGGACATTTACTACGGTTTGGGGTTCGTCCGCCGACCTCAAAATCATGTCCTTGATACGTTCAAAATTAAATAATTTCGATGCAATGTAGTTTAGTATTATGCCCCTCAATTTACATACACTTTTTTTCGCATGTTCCGCCGGTCATAACCCTGTACGCGTAGTTTGTGGGTCCTCCACTCACAAATTCAGATATAAATTCAGAGGGGCGCAATTCGGAGGTCATGTCCCCCAATTTGTCGCCCGTTTCAATCAGCGCGGGTTCATCCCGCGGCTGAACGTATATCACAAAGTCCTTATCGCAATAGATGGCATTCTCTCGCAGCCTGTGCAGATGACGATACAGATAAATCCTCGCCCCTTCAGTGACGTAAGCGCCTATGACATCATTGGTATGACGCAAATTTGGCACATCTTCCTCTGCCCCGCGTTTCCACGAGAGCCAGAATACGTCATCGGTAGCAAAAACGAGCTTCACCACCTCGATGCCGGGCGTGGCCAAAAACCATAGAGTTCTTTGAGTTCGGTGATTATTTCAGTCATAGTCCGATCGTTCCGCTCCGTCAAATTTCCCCACATTAAGTTGAGGCAGAGTTTGGCCAGACCACGTTTCGCGGCTTTAGACCTGATACACTCCCTATCCAATCTTATGTCTTCGGTCTACCAGAACGATTCTATATAACGATCCTCGTCCTCGGGGCTCCGAACCCGGGCGCGATAACCGCTGGCTTCTGCTTTCAGTTTCAAGAACGTAATAACGTACTTAACGAAAAGTCCACCACGCCTCTTTCGGGGTTGTATTGGGTCACCTGCTACTCGTATACATCATGGATCTCGAGTATTCTCTATGCATTATACACAGCCAACCTAACTTCATACATTACCGAGGCACCCGTGAGGGCGAGAACCTCATCCTCGGTATGCGCACATTCCGCGCTGGAGGTGTGATCGCATGTTCTACATAGGCAGAACATGAATTTACTATTACATCTGTAGGGAAGGACAGGGTCGTATAACTTGAACATCTGATCAGACCCTCCATACATGAGCATGGTTCTATGTCCCTACATGCATCGCCCACGTGAATGACTGGATTACTTATGGGGAACTTGCATATGTATGGATAGAGACTCATGACATCGACATATTGAATGGTTTCATTCTCCCTCGCTTTACGGTAGAGACACATGGCCTCGTTTCGACCACCGCAGAGGGCATCACGGGTACGCAGCGGAGTCTGCTGTACTATGGGATGCGTGAGCAGTTGTGGTTTCTGTTTCACAATACCCGACTCGTCAAACTCGCATTCCCATTGTACCTTGACCAGATAACCAGATCGCTTTAACTGATCCAGGCGCGACATCGTCCGCTCATACCGCTCCGCTAGTGTATCGACACTCGTGGTGATAACGTCACGGAACGGTTGACACGTGTGATCGTGAAAATAACATCCAAAGAACTCGTATATTGTTCTAGTCTCGGGGCTGTAACCGTCTACACTAAACTGGAGCAATTCGGGTACCTTGTATTCGCGACCGTTGCGACCGTGCATTATCTTTACTCGGTCCGTCTCCTCCATATGTAGCAGCCACATTACTGCCTTCTTACTGTAGTTCTTGTTACACGCGTACCTTCCAGTAGGATTAAGACCTATAGTATCGGGCTGCAGGAAACGTTTACGAAAGACCTTATTGCACGCCGATGCGATAGTTATAGACTCGAGAAAAAGTCCAGATTCCCTATTTGCATGAATTCTCGCCGAAATGATCGGCACGCCTGCCTCAAGACCGTAACGTCATCTTGACAGTATTTTTAGAGCACGCGCCTGTTGTCGAACGGGGGCTGCTGCTTCTCGTACCACTCGAGAGACTCACTTCCCCCCTTCACCCATTTCATTCACCCCATAGTACGAAACGTCTGGAAGGGGTCCTATGTAATCTAGGTTGTCCTCGGTGTTAAAGTAGTGAGGTTACCACGATTTGGCGACCGTCAGAACGAAAGCGTAGGGCAGCCTAGACAGAGGGAAGGGAAGGAAGGACACGTTCTCCATGAACACCAGTTGATCCATTCTCATACACATGATTTTGAGACCGTTCATAAAGAGGTCCGGTTTCCATTTCAATAATATCGCTTTATTCAGGATGAAGTGAAGGTCGAATGCCTTGGCGTTATGTGCTATAGCGATTATCTTATTAGCCCAAGGGCGCGGTTCCGTTAGGTATGAAAGCAGTTCCCCCACGGGATTTTGCCAGAACGAAAGCCTCCTCGTAACGCATCGCACGCAATCACAGGCGTCTTCCACGTCCTCGCATCGAGAACAAAACTGCTGCACGCAGACGAGATTGTGTAGTTGTAGCTTAGCCTCGTCCAAGTGTTCGGTATTTTGGCTCGTCTCAAAATCATAAAATACATACAATACCTTATCTCCAGCGGGAGGTAACGTGTCCTTCAGAGGTCTCATGTAACATAGATGTCCTATTTCTTTGTTCTCGTAACAGGTGTCACAGAATCTTTTGTAACAATCTTGCTTTTAGCGCGTCTCGCATCACCGCTTACGTTCGCACACCGATTCCCTATTCGTTGTACGCAGCTTGTGTTTCACGAAACAAACGGCGTTTCTAAAATGCCTATGGCAGTCGTCGTAGGGGATTCGAAACTCCGCGAATGCGCACGGCGGACTAACCATGCAATCGCTACACGTCTGGTCGCAGACGTGCGCGTCGTACCGTTTACACGCCTTACTGCATCCTTTACACACGTACTTTTTCGCCATGGCACCGGTAAGTTTTGCTATGACATGATAATGTCGTTCGACTTCGTCGTAAAGTATATTGAATCTTTTAGGGGGGTCTACCTGTCCTTCAAACATTATGTCTTCACAGCTCAGACTACGGTAGACGACTATCTTTTACTGCCGAAAGTGTTCCTGGAATCTGACCAATTCGGGAAACTCCGCCCCGTTGGACATATCGATACCGGTAGTCTCGAGTAGCGTTTGGACTACTTGACGTATCTTCCTGCCTTGTCGATACGCCTTATAATCAGGATCATTTTCCACCTTCGCAATAGATATTACCAGTGCATGGGCTAAACAGTTCTCTTCCGCTTTCACCTCCACTATACTTGTCTTGAGATGAGCCATTACGGAGAGCGGTCTGCCCGTAACCTTGATCGCGTTTTTCCCGAAACCGAGGGCATACTCACCGAATGCAAGGTTACGACCAGCGTGTCCAGAGCATCGAACCTAGAATTCGACTGGGAGACTTTTTCGAAAACGCTCCATATCACGTCCGCGGATAGCTGATATTTCCGTCTGAAATTTATTCCGATCGGCTTATCGTTTTGATTAACCTGATTTCGAATCGTTATGCCTACCATGTCCCTATCACCTACATCAAGTAACACGTGCCCAAATACGTCGTTCACACTAGCTGGAAAATGTGTTAGTGGGTCACTATTTTCCGAAGCAGTTTTTAAGCGCGCCGTAATCTGCCTTCCTACAGCATTGTACCGTCTGTACTGTATCGTATTCCTGTCCGGTATGTCGAATCTTCGTTCCATGTTCTTTCTCTCAGTCTCTCTACAAAAACTACACACCTATTTAGGATATACACACTCTAAATAAAACTCACTAATATATTCAGATTACTTACAATTCTGCCTATGGCGTCCACACACAAAACACTGTTGCTACTGTGTATGAGCGACCCATATTTATTGCTGACGTATGCTGACGTCATTCTCTTTTTTTGTTTCAAGGTTGAAGGCTACACGCGCAAACGTTTCCGTCAACACTCTACATAGATACTTGAGGTAGTTATTATTTTTAGATACATACATCATAAAGTTACTTCTGCCAAATGAGCATTCAATACATGCGGCTGTTTTTTCTTCCCGCTTACAGGCAAAAAAAAATGGATCGGGCAAAGAAGTTCAATGATCCCACTGCCAGCGCTTCCTGTGCTTCCGACAATATCGGCTCGTTAACACTAAATAGACCACATCCCATTGTCCGTGTGAAACGGATAACAACTAAATTTGGGTCCACAGTCCTACTGTCCATACGGGACACCGATGAACAAGTAGTACAGATGTTCCTCCCGAAGCGATACGCTAATGTCGTGTCCGATGAGGATATAGGCAAAATTAATTCCAAATCGATATACCTAAACCTTTTGTATATGGGCATGTGCGAAAGAACCAAATCTAACCTGTTGGCGATAGATTCTTAATGCCTTTCACATCTACATATAAAACGAAGTTGCTATTTTTTTTGCAGATACACACAGACATATGACACCTAACGGCATATATTTGATGGCTCC
>Ga0131853_10013338_pt1 | contig 15057 bp, 12 predicted proteins | sample TergutLab28metaG_FD_92764 | JGI IMG/M metagenome (GOLD analysis project Ga0131853, IMG submission 92764) | Labiotermes labralis P1 segment gut microbial communities from Petit-Saut dam, French Guiana - Lab288 P1 (version 2) (version 2) | ecosystem: Host-associated > Arthropoda: Insects >... | reverse complement strand
TCCCCATCGCTAAAAGCGAGTAAGGCCCCTGGTAGACCACCAGGTTGATAGGCGGGAGGTGTACGCATGGTAACATGTTTAGCTGACCCGTACTAATAGGCCGAGGGCTTGTCCTAGACAAGTAGGTTAAGTTATTGTTGAAGTATGAATGATGATACATTGATAAAGAAACAGCAATGATGAATCATGAAAGCTTAGTACGATGATAGTTTAACCAACAGTAAGTTCAAGCCAATGCCATTATTTCAAATGTATTTTGTAATACTAGTATACTTTGTAATTATCATGAATTGCTAATTTTTTCTTTCTCTGTATTCAGTCTTTTAGGTCGCCGCGCTGAAAAGGGCGGTAACTTGCGTTTGAATGTTAGATTTTTCGGTTTTAACGGGGTGTAGCGTAGTTTGGCTAGCGCGCCTGGTTTGGGACCAGGAGGTCGAAGGTTCGAATCCTTTCACCCCGATTTTTCCCCTTTTGGGGATTTTTTTCACCATGTAAGGGTTTGTACCTGTAGCTCAGCAGGATAGAGCAACGGCCTTCTAAGCCGTGGGTCAGGGGTTCGAATCCCTTCAGGTACGTTGTAGTATGGAGGATATGGCGCAGTCGGTTAGCGCGCCAGATTGTGGCTCTGGAGGCCGTGGGTTCGAATCCCATTATCCTCCCTTATGTGAATCACTAGCTCAGTGGTAGAGCATCGGACTTTTAATCCGAGGGTCCTGGGTTCGAAACCCAGGTGATTCAATAAAAAAACCTTGCGAATTTAGCATTTGCAGGGTTTTTTATATTATGGAGATTTGATTTTCAAATTTTTATTGCCTAGGAAATTGCATGAGGGCTTGGGCGGTTATAGTGTTTGTATATTCGCCATTATTTCATGATAACGTTTTGTTGCTAGTTCGCTTGGTTTGCCTTTTTTACAAAAGTTGAGCTTGGCTAGCTTGGGAACATTTCGTTCTACTACAATCATGCCGTTCACTAATTTGTTTTGTAGTGCATTAAATGCTTCCAGGAATCTTTCGTCTTGTTTTGCTTTTTTGTAAAATGATAGAACGTATACATATTGGAATAAATTATAATACCATAATGGATATTCTATTTGCATGAAACGGCTTCCTATTCCGTATTGGCAAGGACCTATTGGAGTTTTGATTTGCCAGTGGGCAAGTAGGAATTCTATTGCTTTGTCTAGTTTGGGCTCATTGTTTAGGTATGCAGTATGGCGTATCTAAAAAATATTGCAAAGTCGTTTGGATGCGCTCGTCCGTGGCATATCCTAGGCGGCACATTAAATTGGTGGCATAGGCTGTATGGCATGGGAGTATTCCGCCTGTTGGATATAGTTTAAATCGTCCGTCTTTTTGCCATTTACTGAAAACAACTGGGCTACTTCTTCAAGTATTGGGTCGTTGGGTTTCATACCGAGTTCTAGCAACATGAGTGCGCTGCTATAGGTTGAAAATGGGGTGCCTTTTAGTAGCCGCTGGTCTGGCGTTGTCCAGTGGTTGGCACCTTGGTCATGTTTGTGAGATAGAATGATGTCTATGTCGTGTTGGTTTTCCATGATTTAGCTCCTTTGTGAACTGATTTAAAATCACCAATAGTGATTGACACAACTTTGTTTTATTTTTGCGGCACGCATTTCTACGTAGCATCCGCATAGTGCGCACATGCCATTGGTTAGCTTATTACAAGTTTTGCAAATACTTAAACGCCGCTCATATTCATCGGGCGGCGTTTTTTGTTCTTTTGGGATGGCGGCTATAAAGCTCATTACAGAATTATATATATCATCGGTGCTTTGGTTTAAAAGGCATTTGCGGCATTGTGTCGTTGCCATTATGAAATGTTTATTGCAATTATGCTGCATTTGGGCATGGTTATGCTCAGTTTATCTTCGGATATTTCTATACCATCCCAATCAGTGATTTGTACTTTTTCTGGTGTATCGAAGTCGTTGTAGTCTCTTGCGTTGCCTGTTAGAATTTTTGCGGTGGCTTGTTTTGCAGCCATTCCTTCTAATGAAATTTCTAAGGGTAGGGGAGTGTCTGTGGATGGATTTACAAGCGTTAGGAACAATTTATCGTTTGCGACAGAAGCTGAAACGCTCATGTTTGGAATTTGTGCCTCGCCTATACCTACTTCACCTGCTTCAAAAAATGTGTGTACCTTTGTTGCGTCTTGATGGTTTTTGTACAGGTCGAAAACGTGATAGGTTGGTGTCAAAATCATTTTGTCACCTTCGGTTAGAATGACGGCTTGCAATACGTTTACTGTTTGTGCGATGTTTGCCATGATTACGCGGTCACTGAAATCATTAAATATGTTGAATGTGAGTGCGGCAACCATTGCGTCGCGCATTGTGTTTTGTTGGTATAAGAAGCCTGGATTTGTGCCCGGTTCTACACTAAACCATGTTCCCCACTCGTCCACAATGAGGCCTACGCGATTTGTTGGGTCGTATTTGTGCATGATTTGCAGGTGATTTGATATATATTCTTCCATGAGTAACGCGCGTTTTAGCGTTTTGTAGTAAGACTCATCAGTAAAGTCGGTTGCGCTGTCTTTTTTATGCCAGTCTCCGCTTGGAAGCGTATAATAATGGATGGTATACGCATCCATATAACTCGCGGCGGCTGCCATCACTTTATCTGTCCAGTTATAATCGTCGTTGTTTGCGCCACATGCAATTTTAAATATTTTATTGTCGCCATAGTTGCGTACATAGGTTTGATAACGGCGATATTCGTCTGCATAAAATTCTGGGCGCATATTTCCGCCGCAGCCCCAGTTTTCATTGCCTACACCAAAGTATTTGACATGCCATGGTGCTTTGTGTCCGTTTTCTTCGCGGAGGCTTGCCATTGGGGATATGCCGTCCATGGTTAAATATTCTACCCATTCGCTCATTTCTTGTACTGTGCCGCTGCCGAGGTTGCCGTTGATATATGGCTCGCAGTCTAGTTGTTTGCACAGCTCCATAAATTCATGGGTGCCGAAGCTATTATCTTCAACTGCACCACCCCAATGTGTGTTCACCATTTTTTTGCGGCTTTCTTTAGAGCCGATGCCATCTTTCCAGTGATATTCGTCTGCGAAGCATCCGCCGGGCCAACGCAGCACAGGTGTTTTAATATGTTTGAGTGCTTCTATTACATCTTTGCGCATTCCTTTTTCATTGGGAATATCTGAATCTTCACCAACGAAAATACCATTGTAGATACAACGGCCCAGATGCTCGGCAAAATGACCATAGATGTTTTTGTTGATTACCGATTTTTTTTCGTTTACATTGACATACAGTTTGTTCATACGATACCTCCAGCGTTTTTGTTTAATTATATGCTTGTTGGCAGAATTGTAAATTATTGCTGATATTATGTTCTGTTTTGAAACATTAGGTGAAACTCACGCTTCACTGGACTTACGAAAAGCCCCGGGCGTAACCCCTTCCTTTTCGTTAAACATCCGAATAAAACTCTCTGCCCGTGTGTATCCGCAGTCTAATGCGATGCTTGCTACAGAATCTTCGCTGTTGACCAATCGAGTCTTGGCGTATTCTAAAGTTGCGGCAACCAAATCATCGCTGGGGCTGGTGCCAAAGAACGATTTATAAAGTACATAAAAACGACTGCGTGTAAGATAGCAAGATTCTGCCATTTTTTCTACATTCCAACCTCTTGGGTCTAGCTTAATTTCTCCACGCAAGGCAATAAATCTTTGCTTTGTTTTAATATCACGTAAATGCTTAGGGTTTGTTCCAAGCGTCCCTTTCTCAATGAGACTAAATAAATCATATACGCGTTTTTCAATTTTTTCGTCCCAAGACTGCATTCTGTTTGCTTGCGCCCAGGTAATCCATTCGATGCATTGGGTGATATCTTCTTCGTTATTTATGTAGAAGGGTGCGTTTAATAAAATGTTAAATTTGGCTAAAAATTCGGCAGTGCTGGTTTTAAATGTGACAAAATTATTTTCAAATTTAGCATTTTCGTGAGATGTGCCATAATATTGGCAAATGCCTGGGGTATAAACAATACATGAATTTCGTGCAAGTTCCGTAGGTTTGCTATCTATGATCACTGTTACAGGGGTCAAAAAATGCAGAAACAAAATCGCGTTAAGCCCCTTGCCACGATACATTTGAAAGCCTCTGGGTTCGGTTTTACGGTGAGACACGTCCAGCACTTGAATTTTATGATTCATTATAAAATCACCTCAAATTGATATTATGTTCTATTATAGTACGCATAAACAAATTATGCAATATTTATCTGATTTTATAATGTTCACAAAACACAATGCATATATTTTGTAAGAAAACACAATGAATGAATAATAGGAAAAGGCAAAACAACACAAACTGATAAGATTTACAGAACACGGAATAGAAATAATATACATATAATCTAGTTGAAATACAAAAATACTTGGAAAATTTGAAAGGAGAACAAAGTATGAAAAAGAAAATGTTGTTATTTTTAACAGGCGCAGTACTTTTACTTATTATGGCCGCTTGTGGTGGCGGTGGAAATGACGCACCAGCTGGAAATTTAGCTTCTCCAGCAAATAATGCGGGAGGGGGTACAAATGATACAAGTCAGGCACCTTCTGGTGTAACTGAATTATCATTTTGGACATTCGTCCATTCACACGCAGACTATTTCCATGCAGCAGCAGAAATTTGGAATACCCGACATCCTGACAGACAAGTTTCAATTGCGGCAGAAGTTATTCCATTTGGTCAAATGCATCAAAACTTGCTGATTTCGCTTCAATCTGGCACAGGCGCACCTGACTTGGTTGATATCGAAGTAGGGCAAGCAGAAATGTTCTTGAACGTTCCAACACCGCCGCTGCTTCCACAAAATGCAGTGTTGGAACAGTATATGCCATACCTCGTGTACTCTCGTGTAGCACCTTACAGCGCACATGGTAACTACTACGGTGTTTGCTATCACATTGGTGCGGTCATGATGTTTTACAACCAGACATTATTTGATGAAGCTGGCTTGGACTGGCGTACCATTGTCACTTGGGACGACTTCATTGCAATGGGTATTGAAATGATGGAACGCACAGGCGTTTGGATGACTCAAGTGGACGTAGACAACGTATTCTACTGGGAAACATTGATATCACAACAGCATTCACAGTATGTGGTTGATGGCCGCCCCAATGTAGATTCACCAGAAGCGATTCGTGCAATGCAGCTGCTTCATGACATGATTTATGTACATGGTATGGCACGTACCATGGTGGGTTACAACATTGACGCCGAAGAATTTTATGCCGACTTTAACGCTGGCGGTTCCGCAGTCGTTATGGCTCCTGCATGGTACATGGGACGTTTTATTAATCAAATGCCTGACCTTGCCGGACAAATTTCTGTAGGCCCAGTACCTGTATTTGAAGCTGGCAATAACCGTTCAAGCTCTGCCGGCGGTACAATGACAGCCGTAACAAACCAAATAGACCCTGCAATCCGCGACCTTGCGCTGGAATTTGTAGCGTTTGCGAAAGCGGATTATGACGCTGCCCTAATGCAATGGACAATGCTAGGCTTTGACCCTGTACGTTGGGATGTTTTCGACAACCCAGCCATGCGCGCACCATCACCAGCGGTTGACTATTTTGGCGCACCATTTGCCGACCAGCTATTTGACCTGCTCTTCGACATTCAAGCAGAAACAGCAGGCATCAATCGCGTACAACCAAACGCGTTTGAAATCCGCGACCACATTGTCATCAACGTAAAGCCAAACGTCATTGGCGAACCATTAGTAGACCCCGCAACGGCATTGCGTGATGCACAGCAGACATTATTATCACAATTCCCCTAAATAAAGATTTAGACCGACGGGGCTTTGCCCTCTCGCAAGCCCCGCTGGTCTTAGCATTAAAAATTCATTCGATTGGGGGCATTTATGGGTGCTAAAAAAAGATTTAGAATTAAGAAGCAGGATATAGTCCCTTATATTTTTGTGTCGCCGTTTGTGATTTCGTTTTTGGTGTTTATGGCGTATCCGCTGGCTCATGCGTTTTTACTTAGCTTTCAACAGTTGATTCCGTTTACGCGATATACTGAATGGGTTGGGTTGGCTAATTATCGGCGGGTCTTTAATGACCAGCGGTTTTATTCGGCATTGTGGAATGTGGCACGTTATGCGTTTTGGACTTGTATTATTTTGATTCCGGGGCCTATGCTTTTGGCGTTTATTGTGAATAGCAAGGCTACATTTTCGTGGGCTAAGCATTTGCTGCGGTCTATGTATTTCATACCTGTATTGACCTCTACGGTCATTGCGGGTATTGTTTTCCAACATATGTTTAGTTCCGAACCTGGTGGTGCGTTTAACAGGTTGATTGGCATGTTTGGGCTTGGCCCCACCCGTTGGTTAATGCAAGCTGGTACAGGTATGTTTGCGCTGGTGATTATCGCTGTCTGGCGTTGGATGGGCGTAAACATGATTTACTTCCTTGCGGGGCTGAATAATATCCCCGCGGAACTTTATGAATCCGCCGAAGTGGACGGCGCAAGTGGTTTGCAGAAGTTTTGGTATATTACCGCGCCAATGCTTAGACCCATCACCATTTTTGTACTGACGATTTCTATCACTGCTGGCTTCTCGCTGTTTAACGAAGCATTTGTTTATTGGGGCGTTGCGTCACCAAATGACATTGGTACCACTATTGTTATTTTGATTTACCGCGCAGCATTCCAATTGAATGACTTTGGATATGCGGCAACGCTGGGTGTGACGCTGTTTGGTATTGTTCTGATTGTCAACTTGATTCAGTTGACGATTATGGGACTATTCAGGAAGGAGGACTAATTATGCGTACTAGAAATCAAATAAGGCAGACCGTTGTTTTTATTGGTTTGTTTATTCTTGGCATAGTTGTACTGCTTCCATTTGTGTTTATGATTGTAGGCTCTCTCACGCCGCCGCGGGAAATATTTGCCCATGGGCTGAGTTTACGCCTGCCAGATAATGTGTCGTTTGATAATTACCGCGCATTGTGGACGAACCGCGACGGTATTTATTGGCGGTTCTTTGGAAACAGTGTGTTTGTTACCACTGTAACCACTACATTGGTACTCGTTTTTACATCCATGACAGGATACGGCTTGTCGCTTTTTGATTTTAAAGGCCGCAACTTTCTCATTGTCTTGTTGCTTTGCACGATGATGGTGCCCGGCACGATTTTATTGCTTCCATTGTTTAGAATGATGACCGCTTTTGGTTTAATGGACAATTACTTTGGTGTGATTCTGCCTGGTATGGTGCCGGCTTTTGCTGTATTCTTTTTCAGGCAGTTCTGCATGGGTTTGCCCAAAGACTTTGGGGAAGCTGCCCGTATCGACGGCGCGGGTGAAGCTAGAATTTTCGTGCAAATTTACGTGCCAACGATGGCACCGGCCTTTGGTGCCATGGGCATTTTAACGGGTATGGGTGTTTGGAACGATTTCCTGTGGCCGTTGGTCGTGCTGAGAACCACCAGAATGTTTACACTGGCCCCAGGTCTGATGACTTCTATCACCCCCTATGAAAATAGTTTTGATATTTTGTTTGCGGGTTCGGTCATGTCGGTAGTGCCTATTGTGCTGCTATTCCTGTTTAACCAACGCGCGTTTATTGATGGGCTGACCGTGGGCGGTGTCAAAGGATAATGCTGAATAAGGCAACGACGTTTTTGTGGGCAATGTTTCAGTTGAATCTTTTGTTTGCGGTAAGCAATATTGTGGCGATTGTTGCAGTGATTGTGTTTCCGTTTCATTTGATTACATTGCCGCTTTATTTAGCTGGGCTTTTTTTGCTGGTGCCGTCGATGCTGGCTATGCTGTTGACGCTGAAACGGTATGATGAAATTGAAAAAAGCACGATAGTGGCGTTGTACATGCGCAGTTATCGTGAAGAATTTAAAGGTTCGTTGCGGTTTGGCATGTGGTATATATTGGGGGCGGCGGTGCTTTTGGGCGCGTATGCCGCGTTGGAATATTTTCCTTTCCCCATTGCGCTGATACCCCTTTACATGCTGTTGATGATTGTGCTTTATGTGCATTTCATATTCGCGTTATTGATACGCATCCATTTTATTATTGACATCAAAGGCACTTGGCGATTGGGAATGTATTGCATTTCTAAATACCCGATGGTCGCGCTGTTTATCTTTGGCGGCACATTAATCATTGGGGCTTTGATGAATGTTTTTCCGATTTTGATTTTGCTGGGTGCAGTGCCGTTGGCTGGTTATCTTTTAACCATGGCCACAGGCAAAATGTTTCGAGAAATTGCAATTATTTTGAAAGCAAATAAGGAGGATTTTTTTGATGAAAGCAAAAATGACAGTCAATAAATCATTTACAATCGACAAGGTTGACCCGCGTATTTATGGCTCATTTGTCGAGCATTTAGGTCGCTGTGTATATGAAGGGATTTATGAACCGGGACATCCAACCGCTAATGCACTAGGCTTCCGCCAAGATGTCATTGGCTTGGTTAAAGAGCTGAATACGCCATTCATCCGCTACCCAGGGGGGAACTTCGTTTCAGGCTACAATTGGATGGACGGCATCGGCCCTAAAGAAAACCGCCCCCACCGCTTAGACCTTGCGTGGAAAACTACCGAGACAAACGAAGTGGGCATCCACGAATTTATGGCATGGGCAAAAGAAGCGGGCGTTGACACAAACATGGCAGTAAACCTGGGTACAAAAGGCATAGACGATGCCCGCAATATACTCGAATACTGTAACCACCAAGGCGGTTCATACTGGAGCGACTTACGCAAGAAAAATGGTGCCGCCGAGCCATTCAAAATTAAAACATGGTGCCTGGGCAATGAAATGGATGGCCCTTGGCAAATGGGTGCGAAAACAGCAGAAGAATACGGCAGAATCGCCGCCGAAGCCGCCAAAGTCATGAAATGGACAGACGAAAGTATAGAACTGGTCGCCTGCGGAAGCTCTAACAGTCAAATGCCAACATTTGCCTCATGGGAAGCCACCGTGCTAGACCACACATACGACCACGTAGATTATCTATCATTGCATGTGTACTATGGCAATCGTGCCAACGATTTAAAAGGCTATTTGGCAAAATCTATGGACATGGATAATTTCATTAAGAGTGTCGTATCCATTTGTGATTATGTAAAAGCCAAAAAGCGCAGTAAAAAGACATTGCATTTGTCCTTTGACGAATGGAATGTGTGGTATCACTCCAATGCGCAAGATGCAAAAATCAAAGAACAAGAACCCTGGAAGCAAAACCCGCCCATTTTAGAAGATGTATACAACTTTGAAGACGCGCTGCTGGTTGGTTGCTTGCTGATTACACTGCTTAAAAACAGCGACCGTGTAAAAATCGCGTGTTTGGCACAGTTGGTCAACGTGATTGCGCCAATCATGACAGAAAAAGGCGGCGACGCATGGCGTCAAACGACGTTTTATCCATTTGCACACGCCGCAAACTTTGGGCTGGGAACAGTGCTTCATCCCGTCATTGAAGTGCCAACCTATGGCTGTGAAGAGTTTGAAAACGTACCCTATGTAGAGTCCATCGCTGTGCATAACGAAGAAAAAGACGAAGTTGTTATTTTTGCAGTCAACCGTTCCATTGATGAAGATGTTGACTTTACGATTCAATTACAAGGCTTTGAACTAAAAAGCGTCACCGCATTCAATGAAATGAGCGGATACGATGTAAAAAAAGCCAATGTAAAAGGCGATATTTCAGTAGTGCCACGTGAAAGCACCGCGGCAAAAATTGAAGACGGTGGTATTAGTGCACAACTGAAGCCGTTGTCTTGGAATATGATTCGCGTTGCTGTTTAATAATTAGTATATATTTAATAATTTTATGTGAGAAAAAAAGCCATTTGTTAGCAGAATCCATACAAATGGTTTTTTATTTTGTATTTTGGCAATAAATACTTATATAAAAAGTACAAAGGAAGATTGATTTATCTTGATAAACATGGTATGGTTATTTGTATATGTCATAAATAATCCCTTAAACTTATAAATATTGTGATGCGGGGACACATTTAAGTAGGAGGTATGTGTGATGCAAGTGAAATTACGTACAAAAATAATGGGTGGATTTTTATGTCTTTTTATTGTTGCGGCAATATTGGGGGTATATAGTTTTACCACTGTCAATCAAATGTATTGTATGCAAGCAGAGCTGTACGCGATGATGCAGGCTGGTCAATCTATTGATGCGCAAGTTCAAATGATTGCGAATTATGCGTCCGATTCACTTTGGATGATTGGTGTTATTTCAGTGATAGGTGTCATTGTTTTTGTGGTACTTAGCTTTGTAATTTCCAAAAGTATTTTGACTTCGATTAGGCGGCTTGCTGTATTGGTCAATGACGTGTCCCATGGTCGGTTGACGTACAATAAACAAACCCATTTAGCCGATGACGAACTGGGGCATTTGACTGCAGACATATACGACCTTGCGGACGCGATAAAAAACATCGTAAACGACTTGGGCGGAATTCATCATGAATTTAATGAAGTAGGGAATATGAACCATCGCTTAGACACCAGCAAATATCACGACTCATTTCAGGTGATGGTTGAAGGCGTAAACAGTTTACTTGACCAGCATGTGGATGATGTAAAATCTATATTGCATGTGCTTGAAGAAATTAACGATGGTAATTTTGACGTAAAAATTGAAGAACTACCTGGTGATTGGATTATTATCGCAAAAGACCTGCGCGCGGTGGTTCAGCATTTGGAAGAAATTAATAAAGCGGTATCGTACCTTTCAACAAACGCGTCTGATGGTCATTTAGATGTTGCTATTGATACCAATAAATTTAAAGGCAGCTGGCGCAGTATGGTAACTACGTTAAATAAACTGGTGGAATCCATTGAAATACCGCTTTCAGAAATGGAACACAACATCGTGTTAATGTCTGAGGGTGATTTTTCTCCAATGAAAGGCGAGTACAGTGGCCATTTTAAAAAGATACAAGATGCTTGCAATCTTACAAACACCATTACGCATGGTTTAGTTGAGGATATTTCGCGGGTTCTTTCCGCTATGGCTGATGGCGATTTAACCGTTCCTATTTATCAAGACTATGTAGGCTCTTACATGCCTATTAAAGAGTCGTTGAATCAGATATTGGATTCATTAAACAAGTCACTTTCCGGTATTAACAATGCGTCCGAGCAGGTGTTGTCTGGTGCCGAGCAATTATCTGTGGCGGCCGGTCTTTTAGCCGATGGTGCCATGCGTCAAAATGATTCTCTTGACGAACTATCTACTTCTATGCGCAGTATTAATGAAAAAGCAAATGAAAGTGCGGCAAATGCTGCCATTGCACAAGAACGTGCGGAAGACTCGACAGCGTTTGCAAAAGAAGGCGAAGAAAAAGTGCAGTCTATGTTAATGTCTATGGATCATTTGAAGGAATCCAGTGCGGGCATTTCCAAAATCATGAAAGTGATTTCTGATATTGCGTTTCAAACAAACTTACTTGCGTTAAATGCGGCAGTGGAGGCGGCGCGCGCCGGTGAACATGGGCGTGGGTTCTCTGTTGTTGCCGAAGAGGTAAGGTCGCTTGCGGGCAAAAGTCAGGAGTCTACCGGTGAAACCTCGGTCATTATTGCCGAGGACGTAGAAAATGTTGAAAAAGGAATTGTCGCCGCAACGGATGTTGCCCATGCTTTTACGACAATCATGAAGGATATTACTCAAATTTCAGAAATGATTATGCAAATTGTAGATATATCAAAAGAGCAGGCTCAGTCTATTTCGGAAGTGAATGTGAGTGTCAATGATATTGCGCAAGTTGTACAAAGTAACTCGGCCGCGTCGGAAGAGTCAGCCGCGTTTTCAGAAGAGTTAAGTACCCAGGCAGAGGCTTTGCAGGATTTGGTTTCGTTTTTTAAGCTTCGGTAGAGGCAATATAAGACCGTGGGCTTTGCCCACACCCACGAACTTTTTGAAAAAAGTTCGACAAAAACTTTGACATTTGAATTATCTATTGTAAGTGCAATGTTGAAGCCGCGAATTTTCGCGGCTTTGGCTTTGTATTTTTTTTATGTGATTGGAAAGTTGGTAAATATTTCATGGTTATACTTTGTATGTAGTTGTAATAATCTCAATAGGAAATACTTTGTAAACAAAACATATCCGAAAGGTGGAGAATATGAAGAAGAAAATAGCGTTGTTGTTTGCGTTGCTGATGGTTTTGCCTGTAAGCGTGTGGGGTCAATCTGTCCCTCAGTCGCCTTATCATCAGCCATTAAGTTTGGATATTCCTTTAGCTGCATTGCAGGGCATGAATACGGGTGGTGAGTATGGACTTTTTCTTGATGTCGTTTTAGGTGGCGGCGGCAACCTTGATAGCCGTCGATTTGACGACACTACTTTGGATGAAGTGGCTGTGATGCCGGGCGCAATAATGGGCGGGCATGGTCTTGCTGGTTATAGCAGTCGCCTTTTTAGCCCAAATGCGTTGGGTCATTCTGATACCTATCGCATATTTATAAAAATGACGACTACAACGCCAGGAAGCATCAATACCAGCGATGTGATTCCCGCCAATGCAAACGGGACTTTGCGTATTACGATGCAAAATGTGTTGGTGAACCATCCGTATGCGCAAGTGGGGGTGCGGGTGGTTGGAATGCGCGGCAATGCGCCAGTTGATTTTTGGGTGGTGCCTATGGCACCTGTGGTTTCCCAGTTGAACCATGCACATGTTACTTTTGAGATAGAGTCTGCTGTCAATTTTTCGCATTTGCTGGCGTTGCGCACCATTAGTGTGCATGAAAATGCATTTGAGAATTTTGACGAATCCAATTTGAGTGTAAGGCTTGAGGCTCCTGCATTTTTCCGTTGGGAAACGGGTGTGTTTTATACCGATAGTGATACAGAAAGACGTGCAATTGGTGGTTCAACCTTTGCGGCAGAGCCCGCGGGGGGAGCTAGCTGGCATCCCATACCAGCCTTTGCACAGAATGATGCAGAATTTGGCGAGCGCACAATCAGGCGGATAGAAAATGTGGATGGTTTAGATAGAGATGTTTTGTATATCCCCATTGGCTTGCTTGAACGCGGCAGCGGTGCGATGGCGGAAACTATAGAAATTAGCAATTTATTTCTACTTCCGGAGTCTCGCGCCGGCAGTGGAGAAATTGATATTCATATTGCCACAGTGGCTGCCTTGCCGTCACTTGGCACTGCACCCATTGGTGGCTTGGGCGGCCGTTTAACCCGACGCCCGGATGATGAAAATAATGTTGAACGCGCCGCTGTTTTAAATGTGGGCTATCGTACAGACGAAACGATTGAATTTGCGGTACTTGGTGATATCCCCAATGTGCGTACAGGCTATTTGGGTATGTACAGCAGGGAAAGCAACGATCTGCGTGGTGTGCAAACGGCCACTGTCGAACTGCGCGAATTAACGCCCGGTGCCTGGGGTGCGGCAGTGGGTTCGCCAATAGAATTTACTTTTGACCAGCCCGGTGTCACTGTCATTGGCGCGACTTCTCATGCGGGATGGAACACGGACAGAGATAATCTTTTTGACGAACGTACCGTGTGGATTAACCGCACCGGCGCACAGTGGGAAGCGGCTTATGGAAATAAGCGCATCAGCCCTACCAATATTAGTGTCACTATGCCAAATAGTTCTGATTCAGATTTTGAACAGTTTTATCATCTGCGCGCACTCAGTGTGACATTTTTTATTAGCGTTGAAGCCGGGTTTGAATCAAAATTCCCGAATGAAGATATTTATGTAACCGTTGGCGGGGCAGGCGTAGGGCAATTGTCTGATGTCAGCAGAACGCTTGCTATTGCTCGCCCCGTGGACCCTATTGGTGTAAGCCTTCCCCGTGGAGCGGTTCAATTGGCGGCAGACGGAGCGCATCAAATCATTAACCAACAAATTTCAGATATTGAAATAACTATTTTAGAACCGCATTTGTTAAACCACGGCTCGGAAATTTGGGTGTATGTTTCAGGCAATGCTGCCAACCGCAATTTAAAACTCAATTTGCACGCCAACCAAAATATGAGCGTGAACAACAGCAACTTGCAAATTGGCCCCGGTCGCTGGCTTGGACAGCAGTCTGATAAATTTGGTGCCATTGTTTTCCCTATCATTCGTGTGCCTAGCGCACACGAGGCCGCCGAGCCGATTACGATGCGTATCGAAGACGTGTTTGTAACGGGCAATGTCATGCCTGGGATAGATTACTATGTAGTGATTTCAGGCTCGGCTTTTGCCGAAAATGACCAGATTATTTTCCACGACAGATTTGGCGCGGATTCGGATGTGGGCATATTTACAAACCTTTCATATACGACACTTGCCATTGGCGGCGAAGCACTAGATTTTGATACGCCGCCCGATGATTATGATGCCTATATATATGAAGATATTATTTTTGAAGATGTATCGCGTGCGGTGTCAGTCAGTCCCTTTGACAGCTTTGAAGGCGTGGTTGGGTCACCCATTATCTTCCGTGAAATTGCAGGGGCTAATGTTGGTTTTGTATCCGCGCGGGCGTTTGCTGCATTGATTCATTCCCACCAAATTTTTGCAGATACGCCAACCGTTGGTACGTACACGATTGTTGGTAATCATACGGGCGGCAGTCAAGTGGCCGTTTCCATGCAATCGGATTCGTCAGATGCGATTGTTTATTATAATGGTGTGCCGCACCCTATCAATGATATTGCCGCCTGGGCTGGTTCTTTTTCAGGTGTTGAACAGGGTGAGCTGACTTCTATTAATGTAGATGGGAATTTATATTTGCCATTTAGGGCGGTGGCTAATATATTCGGCTATGATGTGGAGATGGTTAATGCTTTTACTGTGTTGTTTACGGAGATAGTTTAGGGTTTGTTGCCGCAGTGTATTTGGATATTTTTTACTGACAAATTTGTAGGGCAATGTCATAAAGCCAAAAGCGTGAAAATGGTGTAGACTATGTCCAAGTTAAGAGGCATCACCTTTACAAGACTGCATTACCCGTCCCTAGCGATAAATGGTCGCCCCATCCCTACGCATATACGG
>Ga0131853_10013336_pt1 | contig 15059 bp, 15 predicted proteins | sample TergutLab28metaG_FD_92764 | JGI IMG/M metagenome (GOLD analysis project Ga0131853, IMG submission 92764) | Labiotermes labralis P1 segment gut microbial communities from Petit-Saut dam, French Guiana - Lab288 P1 (version 2) (version 2) | ecosystem: Host-associated > Arthropoda: Insects >... | reverse complement strand
TCATGGATGATGAAGAAGATGAAAAGCCGTCTATATCTATTTTTGATAGAGGAAATAAGAATGCATTTAAGCAAACAGAAATGGAAATGCCGAAACCTGTTGCTAAGCCGAAGCCCAAAATGCGTTATAACAAACCGTCTGTTGACCTTATTCGTACCGAGAGTTCAAATTTAATAGAATCTTCACAAGAAGCAATTATGAAACAACATCTTCTTGATTCCAAGTTGAAGGAATTTGGGGTTAATGCTAAGGTGACAAATTTTGTGGTTGCGCCCGCCGTTACTAGGTTTGAAATTCAACTTGCCACGGGAACGCGTGTTGCCGATGTTACTCGGTTGGAGACCGACATTGCATACGCGTTAGGAAGTGCGAACGTACGATTAGAGACCACAATTGAGGGCAAAAATGCTATAGGTGTAGAGGTTCCAAATAAACAGGTCGGAATCGTATCGATTAAAGATATTGCGGGATCAAAGGAATTTATGAACCATAAGAGCCAATTGGCCGTGGTTGTCGGTAAAAATGTGAATGACGATATGGTTATTGGTGATATTTCGACTATGCCGCATCTTCTTATTGCTGGTTCGACCGGTTCTGGTAAGTCTGTTATGTTGAATACTATTTTGACTTCGCTTTTGTTTAGGGCGCATCCAGACGACGTGAAATTGTTGCTTGTTGATATGAAACGTGTTGAATTGAATATGTACAACGATATTCCGCACATGTTGATTCCAAAGGCAATTAAGGAAGTCACACACACAATTAATGCGCTTAAATGGATGCAAACCGAGATGACGCGCCGTTACGATGTGTTGGAACAAAATGGTGTGAACAATATTGCGTTATATCAATCTTTGCCGGCATACCAAAACGGAACATTGGAACGTATGCCATATATATTGATGGTAATTGACGAGGCGGCCGATTTGCTAGCAAGAGGTAAGAAAGAGGTTGAGGATGCGATTAAATCCTTGAGTGCGCTTGCAAGGGCGTGTGGAATTCATATTATCTTGGCGACACAAAGACCATCGGTTGATGTTATTACTGGGGTTATTAAAACCAATTTCCCTGTACGTATTGCGTTCAAGGTCGGTTCTCGTGCCGATTCGCAGACAATAATTAACGAAATCGGTGCCGAAAAATTGGTGGGCCGTGGTGACATGTTGTTTGTGAAAGAAGGTACCGCGCAACGTGTGCAAGGTGCATACATAGAATTAGAAGAAACGCGTCGGGTCATGAATTACATTCGTGAAAATAACCAAGCCGAATTCGACACCGATTTGGAAGACCGCATTTTAAATGGGGTGGCGGATAATGCACCAGGTTCGGGATTTGGCGACGCGAACGAAATCCGCAAGAACGCGGGACAGGATCCATATTTTGTGGCAATCGCAAAATGGATTGTACGTGATGATAATGTGTCGAGAACGGTGTCAATTTCACAATTGCAAAGACAATTTTCTTTAGGTTTTTCAAGGGCCGGAAAAATTATTGATCAATTAACGCAAGCCGGTTTTGTGTCGTTAGGTAATGGTAGTAAGGCACGTGATGTGGTGGTAGCAAGGCACGAGATTGAGGAATTATATGGGGAGTAATCTTGACTAATGAACGAACAAGAAAAAGAATTTTTTGGATTATTTCATTTCGCACAAGATTTTCAATATCCAAACAAGCGAAGTAAGTTATAACTAATTTGGACTATTGTTAAAAAATATTGTATACTCGCAGTATGGCAAATCTTGCGTGGGCTAAGAAGAATATTTGTATCGTTGGTATTGCTGGGGCTGGGAAAACTACTTTGGCGGAAAGGCTTAGTAATCATTTTAATTTGGAACATGTTCATTCAAAGATGTTTTGGGACTTTGCCGAAACCCAAGATGATGAAAAAAAGAATTTCATTTTGGATGAGTTATCGGCTAATAGACAGTTGCCTTTAGATATTGGGGCCGATGCTTTCAAAATGAAAATCGATAATACACTTGGTAAAAATGGGTTCATAGTTGACAACGTGTTTGGTTTAGAAGGGTATGAATTGTTTGAAAGTTTTATTAAATTTAATCACCATATATGGTTGGATGTTGATGAAAAGATTGCATTCGGTCGGGCCAAACCGGGAACAATTTTAGAAGAGCGGAGGAGAATATTTCAAAACAAAACATTACCGTTGATTGAATTGTTGAAAGATAAAATTATTAGAATTGATGCTAACCAATATGAGGATAAGGTTTTTGAAATAGCAATAAACAAAATTTCAAATCAAATGTAGTTTAAAGGGGGATTATTATATGGGGAATGATTTTAATGTAGAACTTCTTGGAATACTTGCTATTATTTTTGGTGTTATTGGTGCTATTGGCGTTCCATTTTCTATATTTCTTGCCTTTAATTTGGCAAATGCGAAAGATGAGCAACAGCGTGCTACAGCCAAGAAAAGATTCACTAATGTTCTTGCTAGTACGATGATTATATTTATACTGGCGGGTTTGTTAGGCATTCTTGAAATAATATGGACACCAGGACATGGATTAGACCCGAGGTATCAGATTCAAACGACCGCTATTCAAACTAATCGACCTACACAAATAATGGTTCGCAGAGACAACTTCGATATCCGTAGTATCGCAGGGTACACATTGTCATTTGAAATACCTGACCCATATGAAGTAACGGCAGCAGGTGCGATTTTATCACAACAAGGCGTTATTACCGCTGCAAACACAGCGACGATAACCGTGCAAGTGACGATTGTAAGAAGTGATAATAGTGATTTTTTACGTACATTAATTGGTGAAATACGCATTTTGTCACCAGGAGACCCAGGGTTAAATAATTCTGGCGGTTCGGGGGATGTAGGTGGTTTAGGTGAAAGAGGTACTATTTTGGGTGAAGCCCACTACCGTATTGGGTCACCACGTGTATGGGGTGGACGTGGGACGAATAATCCGCATGGAGGATATGATTCTTCTGGATTAGTTATTGCGGTCTTTCGTGATAGTGGAATAGCACTTAATACATCTGGATCAAGTGGAAGAGTTGGTGAAAATATATTCAACAATCTTAATGCCGCAGGTCGAATACATCAAACGGGGCAGGCAGGAGATATAATATTTTGGAGAAATGCCCAAGGTCACATTCAACATAGTGGGATTTTTCTTGGAGGAAGTACGAAAATACACAGTCCCGGTCCAGGTGGGGCATATGTCGGGCAATTAATTCCCGGTTGGTATGTGCAGCAAACAACATTTGCAGGTAACAGTTGGGGTGGAATGACCATTGCCGGCTTTGGTCGTTTATAATTTCAAATGATGAGGGAGCAAGGCATGAAGGAGGAATTGGATGGGGAGTAGTTTAAAACAAAAGAATCAGTTAATCGAATTCGTCAACTGGAAATGTCTTTTCGCTTCGGTGATTGCGACATTAGGATTGTTTGGTTTGATGGCTTTGATTGGTTCTTTTGACCCAGATTGGTATACATGGCGACAGGCAACAACGTACGGCGATTCAAACGAAGCGATAAGAGATGGTTGGCTTTTGCAACCTTGGAATACCGTTTCCTCTTTTTTGTTTGCATCGATTGGGGTATATATTTTGTTTTTGCCATATAAGAAGACAGATGTTAAAACTACGATTTCATCTAGTTTTTTAATAAGATTTTGCTTTTGTTTATCGTTGGTTATTGCTGGGGTCGGTGTTGCGTTTCATCATATGTCATTGACTTTCGTTGGTGAAGTTATGGATCGGGCGAGTATATTTCTGTTGTCTGCATTTATATTGATATACGCACTTCGTGGAAAGATTGAATTATCGTCAAAGTGGTTTTTGCCATCTTGGATTGTTGTAAGTTCGTTGCTTTTGGTTGCAATGATATTTTTACCGGTTATAAGCAGGTATTTATTTGCGGCTTTGCTTGTTGTTGGGGTTATATTAGAATATATTCTTAATAGAAAAACAAAAGGATTTTCTGTTAATACACTTTATGCGTGCGGAAGTGTCATGGTTTTCGGATTTATTTTTTGGATAATGGATAAGATGAAAGTTTTCTTTAGTCCTTATAGTTGGTTTCAAGGACATGCAGTTTGGCATATTATGGTTGCCGTTGCTTGTGCTGTACTTTATTATCATTACTCACGTGAAAGCACAAAAGTTGATACGCAATCATTTGTAGAGGTTGGGTAGACTATTTTAGTAAGATATTGTATACTTACCCCATGGAAAACCTCGCGTGGATTATTGTTTTGTCCATCTTATTTGTTGCGTCGCTTTTGATGTTTTATTTTACTAATCGTATTATTAAGAACAATGACAAATTATTTTTGACGATTAAGATTATAACTTTTCTAACTGCGTTCGCGTGTGTTATAATATTGTTGTTCATTACGGGAGAATAGAAAAAGTACATGGAAAAAAACTTTGATTATAAAAGGGCGGAAGCCGAAATTAACGCTAAATGGTTGAATAGGGAGATGTTCAAAACATCTGTGAACCCCAATAAAAAACCATTTACGGTGATTATGCCGCCACCAAATATTACTTCGCGGTTGCATATCGGTCATGCATTCGGGTTGACGATTAAGGACGCGATTGTGCGATTTAAGCGAATGCAAGGACACGAAGCCCTTCTTTTGCCAGGTGCAGACCATGCCGCAATTGCAACAGAGGTTAAGGTCGCCGAGGAATTAAGGAAGCAAGGTATTGAAAAATCCGATTTATCGCGCGAGGAATTTTTGACCCATATTCACAAATGGTATGATGTGTATAAGGGTGAAATCACTGACCAAATAAAAAGAATGGGTGTTTCTTGTGATTGGTCGAAATTTTCATTTACTATGGATGAACGCACAACAAAGGCGGTTAAGACAGTATTTAATAAACTATACGAAAAGGGTTTGATTTACCAAGGCGAAAGAATGGTGAATTCATGTCCAGGATGTAACACGGCACTTTCAGATGATGAGGTAGAACACGAACCGCGTGAGCAGATTTTGTATAACATCGCATTTTCAAAAGAAATCGTTATTTCTACGGTACGTCCAGAGGTAGTACCGACAAATGTTGCTATTGCAGTAAATCCCAAAGATAAGCGATATAAAAATTTTGTTGGAACTAGCGTGAAGATTCCGTTGAGTAATCGTGAAATTCCAATTATCGCAGATGATAGCGTTGACATGAAATTCGGAACTGGGTGTTTACAAATTACTCCTCGTCATTCGATGGCGGATTTTGAAATTGCAAAAAAACATGGGTTGGACTTATCACCAGAAATGAGACTCAGATCACGTGCCGAAGAAGTTGAACGATTAAAAGATTTTATTGTCTCGACAAAAAAACATAATAGCAATTTGAGTATCTGTTATCGTTGTAAGGGTGTTGTTGAGCCAGTGATTTCCAAACAATGGTTTGTTGCGATGGAGCAACTTGTGAAACCTGCGATTGATGCTTTGAAAAATAAAGAATTGAAGATTCAACCTAAGAAATTTGAAAAAACATATTTGCATTGGTTGAACAATATTAAAGATTGGTGTATTTCTCGCCAATTGATAAGTGGTCATAAGATTCCAATAGATGGCGTTGATGATGTGTTGGATACTTGGTTTTCTTCTGCGCTTTGGCCATTTTGTACCTTAGGGTGGCCGGATAAAACTGCGGAAATGGATTATTTTTATCCGACCCAAACTATGGTTATGGGTTATGATATTTTGTTTTTTTGGGCGATTCGCATGGTTTTTTCTGGGATTGAAAATACTGGAAAATTACCGTTTGATACTTTGTTGTTTACTGGATTAGTACGTGACATCAAAGGTCAAAAAATGAGTAAGAGTTTAGGTAACGGTATTGATCCGCTTGATATTGTAAATGAATATGGTGTAGATGCACTTAGATTTTCGTTAATTTGTGGGACTAAATTAGACCGTGATCCTAGGTATAGTATTGATAAGGCGGTTTTTGCACGGAATTTTATCAACAAAATTTGGAATGCTACGAAGTTTTTCATGCATACTGTTGAACAAGAAAATTTTGATATTCAAGATTTCAAAATATGGGATGAAATTAAAAACGGCAAGGGAATGAGTATTGCCGATAAATGGATTTGCACACGTTTGAATGCAATTATCAAAAGCATTAACAAAAAATATGAAAAGTACGATTTTGGTGTTGCCGCCAACGAATTGCAATCGTTCTTTTGGAATGATGTGTGTGATTGGTATTTAGAAACAATTAAAGTGTCGCCTAATAAAACGGTGAGTCTTGCCGTATTTAGGCATGTGTTGATTAATTTCTTGAAGATGATTAACCCAATTATGCCATTTGTAACCGAGGAGATTTATTGTGATGTATTGAAATTGGGTGACACAATGTTGTTTGATTATTTTCCAGGGTTGAAAGGAAATAACAAAGATTTTAATGCAGAACGTAGACAATTTGAAGATGTGGTTGAATTAATCCAAATATTGCGGTCACAAAAAAAAGATAATGATGGTTTGAAATCGGTAACTATTGATTGTGAAAAATGGTTAGAATCAGAACAAGCAACAATTGAAAAATTGTCCAACATGAAAATAAATTTCGCAAAAATCGACAAAGCGGACATTGTAACAAAAGTTGCTAAAATTAGGCTTGAAATCGATAAAGAGGCGGCAAGTGCCAAGATAGCAAAACAAATTGAGCAATTAAAAAAAGAAATTGAACGCGGTGAAAAAATGTTATCCAACCAAGGATTTTTGGCAAGAGCGCCAAAGGCTTTGGTTGATGAGGAAAATGCAAAGCTTGCAACAAATAAACAATTATTAAAAGAATTAGGGGGTAATAAATAAGTGAGTCTTGATAAAACGTCACCTTTTGTTGCCGATGATATGGCGAAAAAATTGATATTGTTGTTTATCTTTGAAAAGATGGAATTTCCTCTCGCCGATGCTTCGATTTCGGAAATTGTTGTTTTGAATCCGGGTTGGTTGAATTACATTGATTTTCGTGATGCGTTATATGCATTATGTGAAGCAAAATTCATTCACCGCAGTTCACAGGGCAACGATCCATTATTTTGTTTAACCCAAAGCGGGCGTGCATGTTTATCGCATTTTTATACAAAGATTCCTGCATCAATTCGCGAAGAAATTACAACATATGCCCGCGACAATAAAAACCGTTTTAAACGAAGCCAAGAATATACTTATGATTATTTTCGTAACAGCGACGGGACATATACAATTTTGTTGAAAATCAAAGAAGGCGGCAGTATAGACAATATGTTGGAAGTCAAATTAAAGGTTCCAACACGTGCCGAAGCGGTAAAGGCAACATCAAAATGGAAAGAACGCGCACCAAATGTGTATGAAGGGATTTTAAATATTTTATCTAATGAGTGAGGAGGCAAAGAATGAAAATTGTATACATACATCACGCACAAAGAGATGTGTCAAAAGGAATTAATCAAGAAAATGGCTTGACGGAGTTTGGTGTACAAGAAGCGACAATAATCGGCGAAATGTTGAAAACAGTTCCAGCCAAGGCAATATATATCGGTGAATACGTTCGTTATAAATTAACTGCAGAGTTAATTAACAAATATATAAAAGCGCCAATAATTGTTGACGACAGATTAAATGAACGTAACGCAGAAGACAAGAAAACCGAAAATGGTTTTGCCAAACGAACACAAAGTTTTCTTGATGATATAATTGAAAAACACAATAACAATGACGTTATATTTTGCATAACAAGTGGTGGAAATTTAGAAGAATTTGTAAATTATTTCTATGGCGGCAACAAAACTGATGGATTCATTCGTATGCAAGCAATTGGTGTTTCGCCCGTGAATTTTGAATTTAACAAAGATGGTAATCCCGATTATAATCCATATACGAATTGGGTTAATTTCGAGAACAAAAATTAGGAGGTAACAAATGAAAAAAGTAATTAAAACACGCGGCATTTGTGCTAGGGAAATTGAATACGAAATCGACAACAAAGGTCTTGTTCGCAATGTGCGATTTATTGGAGGGTGTTCGGGTAATGGGCATGGGATTTCGGCATTGGTTGATGGTATGGCACCAGAAGAGGTAGCAAAACGTCTAAACGGCATATCATGTCAAACACGCGCCACAAGTTGTCCAGACCAATTGGCGAAGGCGTTGATGGGGGAAGGTGCAAATAATGGGTGATTTATATTAAAGAAACAAAAGTTGATTAGTTTATAATTTTCCCAACAGCCTCACTAATAACACCCGCACAACCATCGACCAACATATCTATTGTTTTTGGTACTACATAGTGTAGTGATGGTAAATAAATGACCAAAGGCACGCCGATTGCAATTACTGGCATTCCTAGAAAGTTTTGGTCTAATTTTTGGTTATTTCTATAAACCCCGCTTCCTGGGGTTATTCCTGAATTAGAAATTTGAAATGATGTGCCTAATCTTGATTTTTCGTGGCAACATAATGAATCTATTATTATCACGTGGCTTGGTTTTACCATGTCTGTGATTGCTTTTATTGCTTGGGTGCTGGGGATTCCCGTGACTGCTTGGATTGATGGTGTGAATGTTGCGATTTGGTCGCCGGTAGTGATGTTGTCGCAAACTTTGGGTCCCAATGAATCTGCAACAAAGCGGGAATTTCCAAGACCGACGACCAATAATTTTTCAAGGGGGATTTTTGTATTTTCGACAAATTTCGATAGAGTGGTGGAAAATACCTTTATAAATGCCTGTGCAATATCTTGGTTTAATATGTCTGATGATTTTTCTAACTCTACATTGCAATATGCACCTATTGGTTTTCCGATTTGTTTTGCGGCCCGTGCCGTTTTTATGTGTGTTAGATATTTTTTTCCGCCATCGAATTCTTGAATGTCGAATGTTATACCATCATCGCTATGGGTAATCTTTTCGCATAATTCCACGGCGAGGTCGGTGATGATTTTTTGTGTTTGTTTCATGGTTTAGTTTTCGCTATTAAATGTGTTATCATACGACATGAATAAAATAATCATATTGCGTGGAAATTGTGCAAGCGGAAAATCAACGACCGCCCTTGAATTACAAAAGAGATTCGGGCGTGGAAATTCTTTGTTAATTTCACAAGATATCGTTCGTCGTGAAATGCTTTGGGTAAAGGATGTGATTGGAAATCCAACGGTAGAATTACTTAAAAGTTTGGTGAGTTACGGACACAAGAATTGCAGTTATACAATCTTGGAGGGTATATTGTATTCCGATGTTTATGAAAATCTTTTTAATGAGATAGCCAAAATTTATGGGAATCAGATTCACGCATACTATTTTGATGTACCATTTGAAGAAACGTTGGTGAGGCAAAAACAAAGACCAATTCACAACGCATTCGGTGAAGAAGAAATGCTCAAATGGTGGCGCGAAAAAGATTATATAAAATTTATTCCCGAAAAAACGATTAATGCCGTTGCTATGGATGTTGATGAGGTTGTTGAAATGATTATAAAAGATATTTCTTTATAGAGACCATTAAAAAATACTTGCCAAGTTTGCCTAAGTATGATAAATTAGTTCTTGTAATATCAAAACACGGGAGTGACCAAACATGGCAAACATCAAAAGTTCAAAAAAGAGAATCGGCGTTGCGGAAAAAAAGCGCGTTCAAAACAAATCGACTAAGAGCGAAATTTCAACATTCGTAAAAAAATACAAGGCAGCGATTGATGCAAAAAACGCAGAAGAAATCAAGGCGTTGCAATCAAAATGTTTTTCATTGCTTGATGCAGCAGCACAAGATAATGTAATTCACGCAAATAAGGCGGCACGTCAAAAGGCAAAACTTGCAAAAATGGCGGGGTATGTTAGTAGCTTTTAAGTTTGCAGTTAGCAGAAATTTCAAAAAGAGAGTTGATATTCTCTCTTTTTTTGTTGATATAATACCACCCCCATGCTAGACCCCTCAAGGGGTCGTCGCCAGAGAGTGAGCGGGGCTTCGCCCCGCGCCCGTATTTTTGTTTAAGCATTCGAAACTAACATATAGATTTTTATCAAGAAAAAGCGGGTTTGGGCGCGCAGCGCCCACCGCCAAACAAGCGACGACCCCTTGAGGGGTCTAGCATGGGGTGGTAAATTAATATTTTTTCGCAATAGATTTATTGATTGCCTTTTGGCTCATTAATCTTTTTGTGAAATAGCGCCATTTGTTTTTGCAACCGTATACATAAATTGCCTTTGGGTGTTTTTTGTTTGATAATTTGAATAACTTTTGTGCGATGTAATCTGGGTGACGGCCATGTTGTTCTTTGTATTCGTATTTGGCTATGGATTTTGCTAATTGGTATTTATATTCTTTGTCATCGGTTATGTTGCGCACACGATGGTCGGAAAAGTTTGTTTTGATTTCGTTGAACAATATTGTGCTTACCTTGATTTTAAATGGTTTTACTTCGGTGCGTAGTGCATTTGAATAATTTAACATTGCCGCTTTTGATGCCGAATAAAATGATTGAAATGGTAGTGGGAAAATTGCCGCCATTGAACAGATATTTATTATTCTTCCGCGTTTTTGTTCTCGCATGTATGGGATTATGCATGCACATGTATTCGCCATACCTATAAAATTTGTGTTCATTACGGTTGCTATGTCTTCAGGTGTGGCACATTCCGCCGTACCCGAATAACCAACACCCGCATTGTTGATAAGAATATCGATTTGACCTTCTTTTTCATGGATGCGTTTTATCGCCGCTTGAATTTCGTTTGGATTGGTGATGTCGCATCTTATGAAATTGATTGTGTCGTCTTCTTGGCGTGTACGTGACAGGTTATATACTACGTCTGCATATAACGAAAATTTACGTGCGGTGTGTAGTCCGATTCCTCCGCTGGCGCCCGTGATGACTACTACGCGTTTTTTCCAACCGCCTAGATATATTTCGTCTTCTTCAGTGTATGCCGGGGCATGTGAATCTAGTAGGTGTTCGGAAATTATTAAATCTCTCGATTGTGTGCCATCTATGCAGACTTGGTCGATGTCGTCGACTACCGTGATTGATGAAAAAAGATCTTCCATGTCTTTGGTCGGTAAGGTGACCTCTTCCAATGGTTCGATGATAATTTCGTTTGGATTTTCTTCTATTGTTATTCCGTTTGGTTCTATTACATATGTATCAAGTGTTTGGTTATCAAATAGTTCGTTGTTTTTGATTTCTGTCCCCATAATGTGTGTAGTATATCACTTTTGCGGTGGAATACAAAAGACAATTAAGTAATAATCGCTTTTTTCTTGCCAAGAGTAGAAAGTTGGGTTATAATTAGCGAGTTGATATGGTCACGTGGCTCAGTCGGTAGAGCACGTCCTTGGTAAGGACGAGGTCGTGGGTTCGATTCCCATCGTGACCTCCAAACATCTTAATGGGTATCGGGATTGATATTTATCTCTGTGGTCTTTGGAGGACAAATTTATGAAAAAGAGTATATTAATAGCACTATTAATGATTGCGGTTGTGCCGTTTATTTTTTTAGTCGGATGTGGTGGCAATAATAGTGATAACAATTCCGATTTGAGAGAATTGCCCGAACAACCAGCATACGTCGCATCATTTGAAAGACAGGTTTTTGATTTGACTAACACCGAACGTGTAAATTATGGGCTGACACCATTTTTGTGGCACGATGTATTATCACGAGTATCACGTGACCACAGTATCGATATGGCACGTGGCAATTTCATGAGTCACACGGGTAGTGATGGGACAAGCGCACGTCAACGTATGGAAAATGCTGGGTTGAATGTCGCAAACGGGGTAACTGGTTGGAGTGAAAACGTTGCCCGCGGTCAAAGAACGCCGGAAGCGGTAGTCACGGCATGGATGAATTCTACAGGACATCGTGCGAATATCTTGAACGAAAACAGAACCCATTTGGGTGTTGGATTTGCATATTTTTCCGGAGATTCAATGCCGACATATTGGACGCAAAAGTTTATTACGTTGAACTAATTAAATAAGGAGGTTTGATGATAGCCCATAATGAAATGATGGATTATATGCAAAAGAATTTCGACAAACAAAATGATGCGTATATAGGAATATTTTGGTTCGATTCTAACGAAGATGAATTGTTTGGCATTCAAAAGATAGATGCAAGTGCCAAAGAATTTGATTCTAATGGAAATAAAACAATTACTGTTTTGCATAAGGATTTTTGGAGAAAAGAATATTTCAAGGCAAAGGCTTTGAATAAACGAACGCGTTTCATCGGTGATTATACTTTAACGCCAAGAGGAAGGGTTTGGGAAAAGAAAGATAAAGGGTTTATAGTAACTGTTGGCGAATGGATAAATGATTATCCGCAAGCAAAAGAACAAATATTGATTGAATATAATTTACCCAAAGGAACCGAATTTGTCATTGACCATCATTGGAATATCGGGGTCGGTTGGTCGGGTAGATAATATGGGAAGTAAATAAAAAATAGGAGAAACCAAAAATGCCAGTAAAAACATTAACACCAGCACAAATTGTCGTTGAATTGGACAAATTTATTATTGGGCAAAAGGATGCTAAACGCGCGGTTGCAAATGCTTTGCGTAATCGTTATCGTCGAGCGCAATTGCCGCAAGAGGTACGTGATGAAATTACGCCTAAAAATATCATAATGAAGGGTCCTACCGGTGTTGGTAAGACCGAAATTGCACGCCGTTTGGCAAAATTGGTGGGTGCGCCATTTGTCAAGGTGGAGGCAACCAAATATACAGAGGTCGGTTATGTCGGGCGTGACGTTGAAAGTATGATTCGTGACCTTGTCGCCGTGTCGATTCGTATGGTGATGGAAGAAAAGCAAGCCGAGGTTCAAAAGAAGGCAACGCAAATGGTGGACAAGCGTCTTATAGATGCTATTGTTAATACCAAGAAAAGTTTGGCTACCGATGTTCCGTTGGAAGTATTACGTGAACAGTCGGTGCAAGAATACCATGCAGGCAAATTGGAAAACATGTTAATTGAACTTGAGACCAGCGAACCCGCTATCAAGGGTATGGCTATTCCTATGGGTATGGGCGGCGACATGGGAATGGGTGGTATGGGCATTGACCTAGGCAACATTTTTGATGGATTGATGGGAAGCATTCCAAACATGCCAAAGAATAAAAAGAAGCGTCACATAACGGTAGAGGCGGCAAGAAAGGAATTAATAGGCGAAGAGGCCGATCGTCTTATCGACAAAGAGGCGGCGCATCAAGAGGCAATCAAACGTGCCGAAGAACAAGGAATCATCTTTATCGACGAAATCGACAAAATCGCAAGCAAAGGCGGTGGAAGTGGTCCAGAAGTTAGCCGTGAGGGCGTTCAAAGAGATATTCTTCCGATTGTAGAGGGTTCAACCGTAATGACCAAATACGGATCAATTAAAACAGATTACATTTTGTTCATAGCGGCAGGTGCATTCCACATCAGCCGTGTCCAAGATCTTATCCCAGAATTGCAAGGTCGTTTCCCAATCCGTGTGGAGTTAGAAAACCTTGGCAAGGATGAATTTTTCAAGATTTTGACACAACCGGAAAATGCGGTAACCAAACAATACCAAGAATTACTTAAGGTTGATGATGTTCATTTGTCATTCGACAAGGAGGCATTGAAGTTAATTGCCGAAATTGCCGAAAACGAAAACGAAACAAGTGAAAATTTGGGTGCCAGACGTCTTGCAAACATTATGGAAATTTTGCTTGACGATATTTCATTTAATGCATGCGGTAAGGAAAAAAAGACAATAAAAATCGACAAAGAATTTGTGAAGAACAACATGGCGGCACTTATCAAGAAAACTGATTTAAGAAAATATGTATTGTAACTTTATAAAAGAGAGTTTTGCTCTCTTTTATTTTGTGAATTGAATTTTTTTATGAATGAAAATTAATTATGGTTTGTATTTTAAACGTGTTATAATGATGTATGGATTATGCGATTTATATTGGTGATTTAAACACAGTTGTATATCGGAAAGATGTTGGCATTGTTTTGGATGAAGCAACATGTGTTGCGTACCAAAAGGGTTTGCGTGGCGGATTTGAGGCATTGGCAATAGGCGACATCGCGAAAAAAATGCACGACAAGGCGACAAATCGTGACACAATAGTAAGTATGCCTGTGCGCAATGGGCGGATAATAGATGTTGAGGGCGCGAAGGTATTTTTTCAAGGGTTGCTTGGAAAGGTTGAAAACAATAAAAAACCATCGGTGCTTGTATTGATTTCGTCAAGTCTTTCAAAAAAGGAATTCAGCGATTGGAAGAAGATGGTTTATTCATCCGCGGTGGCCGACGCCGAATTTGTACCATATGTGATTACAAGTGCGATTGGGCTTGGTTATGATGTTGATGGTTTGGAAGCGGGTTTGAGCGTTCATATTGGTGACAACGGAACGGATATTGCCGTGATTTCGCTTGCGGGAATAATTCGTGGTGGAACAATTAAAGAAGGGTTGGCGGAATGTATCGGGCGTATCCAAGCATACGTATTGAAACAATTTTCTTTGCGAATCAGTGAACAAATGGCACGACAAATATTGTCGGAAGTAGGCACATTGAAAAGAGGGGATGAAGTTTCATTTCTTATGAACGGGGTCGACAATGTAACCGGTAACATGCGTGAAGTATTGATTTCTGGGGTAGATTGTCAAACGGTGTTGGAGGTCGTATATTCAAAAATTGTGCGTGCCGTGCGACAGGTATTAATTGATTGTCCTCCAGATATAATTTCAGAAATTTGTTGTTGTAATGTTTATTTTGGTGGTGTTGGTTGTGATATTTCGGGTTTGCGTGAATTTATGACGGAAGGATTGGAATTGGAAGTTAAAATCAATGGTTGTTTGGAAAGTGCCATTACCGGTGCTGCGAAGTTGTTGGATGATTGTTTATTATTGAAAAAGATTGTGCAGGCGAATTAGAGTATACTTTACTTCGTTCCGTGAACACTAAGATGTTATATAATGTATGCGTTGCAAACTTGTTATAAAACATTTGACAAATCGACAAAATATATGTAATTTGATTGTAAAGAAAACAAAAGAAGTACGTTGGAGGTATAAAAATGTCATATAATAATCATACG
>Ga0131853_10013335_pt1 | contig 15059 bp, 12 predicted proteins | sample TergutLab28metaG_FD_92764 | JGI IMG/M metagenome (GOLD analysis project Ga0131853, IMG submission 92764) | Labiotermes labralis P1 segment gut microbial communities from Petit-Saut dam, French Guiana - Lab288 P1 (version 2) (version 2) | ecosystem: Host-associated > Arthropoda: Insects >... | reverse complement strand
GATGTTGTGACGTGCAGAAAAGATGGGGGTGTGGGGGGACCTGTAATTCACTGAAAGGAAATCAAACTTCAGCTTCTACTTCACAGCAAACACAGTAAATTTCTGACAATAAGCAAGGACCAGATTAACAACTGCTACAACATGCATCAGCTAAGCCATGAAACATGACTTAGCTTTGCAATGTGCTGCACGCACACATTGGGTGGGTTTTCATGAAATTTAATTAGGGGTACTGAAATTCTGAGAATATTCAAGTTTGACCAACACTGCTCGCAAATGACAAATTTGATCAACACTGCTCGCAAATGGCAAACATGACATTAAGGTCCTAAGTACCAATGTTAGTTGCCTCACTTATCAAGGTTATGTCACCACTGTTAGCAACCTATATCCACTAGCTATGTTTTCATGAATACACCAAACATTCATCCTGACAGCATTTCCCATGTCATTGTGAAGCTCGTGGTACACCTCAATATGAGCTAAATTCACACATGACAAGGTGCAACATTTCAATGCATTACTCCACGATCCTTAAATACAGTTCATTGGATCGTTATGTTGAGATTTTGTCTGTATTGGCATAACATGTTCGACTGCGAGAGATCTCAAAACATGCACACCGTAAGCAACATGTAAGCCAACTTTACACACTACTGTAGAGCTAGTAAGCATGACACACTACATGCTGTTCTGTATCACTCATTGTAGTTCATAATGGGGACAAAATGCAACATTAAACTATAGCAGAATATCTCAAACTGTGGCAGGCAGTATACCATTAACAGCAAGTGTATAACACACTATGCTGCCACCACATACTGTAAGCAGCACAATGCATACAGTATTAATGCAGCTTCTACTATGGAAAATGCTGATTGCAACAATTTGATTCAATAAATGTTTGACCAAAGTCAGAAGTGAAGTGTTAATGGAAAAGAAAGTGAGGGCTTATTGCTTGCAGCAGCTCAACAAATTTCGAGCCATGCCACTTGCCTTTGTGCTGTTCAATGGACTGCAGTGTCTTTGTCATTCTGCAATCTGCATTCACTTGTATTAAACTACATTAAGGGTTTGTGTAACATGACACATTAAGGGCAGAATTTAGTGAACTACTACAAGAAGGAAAATATAACTACACACATCCTGTATTCACTATGGGCAACACTTTGTAATGAACACTGATCAACATGCGTGCATCCTTTCAACTCATGCACTACTCCCCACCAAGCAGTCTTTGGCTTAGAGCTTATACAGCCATGAACAGATAAAATCGCCATATTTCAGCCTACAGGGCCATCCTGGTGGAAATACCCACCCTTACACATACAGTGCATATCGATAGGACACTGATGTCAGTGTGCTATGAATATTTAAAAAGCACATGGACCCACTATTAAACTTACTGCCTGTATCTGTAAATGAAAAGATGTTAGGGAGATACAAATACTTCTGTAATGAAACGATATTACATACAAAACATGGTATGCAATTGTATCACATGAAGCAGACATGTACTGCAAGTATACCCTTAACTGAAAGTCAAATTGTGCGCGCTTCGTTTCACTCGTTCTTGACTTTAAGCACTTTCATGGGCTCTTAATGTTGTCTCATTTTGGTTTTCAAGTAAATTATGTGCCCCCTCCCCCCACCTTCCCCAATATATGCCTTGATGCCAAGCACAAAAATTACCTACTTGGGTTCACAACAGATGTAACAGCCCACCATAAAGTATGACAAGGACCATGGACGACCACAAAAAGATACAGCATGGCTACTCTCTGGCTAGACATATCAACGAAAAAGGGCGTTCGATAGTTTACCTTACATACCGACCATTGCCCAGATGGTTCAGTAGGCACCGCGCAGTAAACACGCTCGGTCTCAAGAAAACATCAGTTAATTCTGAAAACTTGTGATGCGCAAGTTGCAGATATGTGACTTGATACTCCCCCCATCAGAACAGGCAACATTTCAGCGAATGGGTGACCTCCGCATGCAACAATATGTAACGTGTACCGATATTCGTGCGTACTAAATGGGAGAACACTGCACGAGTACACAACGAACTGCACAGTGGCAGAAATACCGAATGGCGAGCTCCACCATCTCCCTCAGCAAGGTGCAACAGTAATTAGTAAGGACGCATATCGATTGGACACACACGAAATTTCGTGTAGTTCCTCAAAATATCGGCGGCAAAGAAACAGTGGCACGCTTCTCAATGACATTTTTAGTATTTAAAAAGTAACGAACTGTGACAATTTTAACTAATGATTAGTAACAGTAAGTTTTATCTTCCATTCGCGCAGTACCAAACTTTCCGTGAAGAAACGAAGCCTTTTACCGTTCACGATCGGTTTCCGGCCCGCACAGGGTTTGTAAATCGTAAAATGCTCCGTGTGCAATCGAAGGTAACTCTAGTGAGGTATTTCGAACCAGCAACAAATATGACGTTTGAATATCGGTTGGACTGCTCAGTTTCTGGCCCACCGCCGGCATGCGGCTACACGTGCGCGCGTGTGCATTCACTCGCTCGATCCCGTGGGAACCCGTCCCTGCGCGCCCCGCCTCAGAGCAACACCTGTCGTTCCCATCTGAAACGTATTATGGACAGTAATCCCCCAGAGAACGACACCGTTTTGCTTACAACTCAAAAACAATCTGTCGACGAAGAACGATTTTAGGTTTGGTCCATGAGTTCAGTATACAGCTCGCGAACTTACAGAACGCAGCGACTCCCTATACAGATGCTGACCATGGCTGGTGCTGGGACAAATTGGTGGAGCTGTCCCACAACTTACACCAAACGTCTTCTTGCACGTACATACAATTGCTTATTGCAATTTTGCAAGAAACCACGGCATATCACGCGCACCGCTACGAAAACCTCCCGTAAATATTCCACGAGGCAACAATGAATCAATACAAAACAGACCCTAACCGCAACTGGTACATTCCGAAGGGTCACACAGACTTCGAAGAAACCCAAACCGTCTGTACTTTCAAACTGTCATGTCTTACAAAACACACATCAAATGTAATTACGTGCAAAATGACTGTCATCTTCACCAACACACGCCTGTTCGTAAATTTCGTTTAAAGAATTACATCGTATTAAAAAAAAAATCCGACCGTTCCGGCCATGTTACAGGGCTTACGGCCGGACGTGGTCTCCACTTACTGGAAATACTGTTCAATCGTCTCGGATTCATCACACGCAACTCCTCAACACTGTAACACCGACCGCGCAGATAGCATTTTACAGTATTATGGACGTGTCGGGTTCGAAACTCGTTCGGGTCACCGGCTACTCCATACACGCTCTACAACCCTGCTTCGTCACAACTGGAACACTAAATTCTTTGTCTTGCAACTATCCGCAGCTTAAAATTCACTACACGAACGAATGCGAAATGCAACATTTACGAACTAGACCCAACAGCTGCCATGTTTAGTACACGATGACAGCGTATAAGTGGGAAAAATCTATGGCTTGTTGCATGAGCTCGTACCCAAGGCTGTAGCATCACTAACACGAGTGACGTAACTTCTTAGATACACCCGAAAACCAGGCGTTGCCGCGCTGGACAGAATTCCTGCATCTGCGCTACGTTGCTACATCGACTACTACTACCCCCCCCCTGCCGTTACATTTATTCAGATCTATACAACTCTACAACTCAACATGTCGCACTACTGCTCCCCTCCGACCACAACCACTTACTAAGGCACCCACCCATGCACGAACCTAAATATATTTACACAAACTGAAGACCACAAAGGAATCGAAATGGCACATCGTTAATGCATAACAAATCTGTTCAACACAATACTCATATCCAAGGATTTATAGTTCTATGGCTGACAATGTTGCATGACAAACACTATCACATCATAAATTAACTTTTCATCATATGACGCTGCACACGCTTGGCGCAAGCTCCGAAATGCTCGTTGCGTACAATAATCGGTCTAACAGGTGCAGCGTCCCGCGCACCCTGCAACAGGTGTAGTGCTACAAGGTCTCTCATTCCTCTCACTGAGCAATGCATATACATAACTGCACTGCAGTCACAAATACAGCGAGTCTAACCAGTTAAGAAACTAATTTTACGATGCTCGATCGTCAAACTCAAGTTCCTACGTTCCAGCTAGCACAAAGCCTTCGGTTCAATTCCTATCCGTAACATTTCGTGCTGGCTGTAACAGATTTCTACATGCAAATTAAAAAAAAAATCACCACAGCTGGTGCTGCCATGTAGTCTGGGACACTGGTGCTTGCGTTTCGAAGGAACCTACTAAACTCCAACCAGCCCATCCCACAACTGGTACTACCATCGAGAAGAGCTTCAAACAACATTGAAGCTTATACAGTCCAGTGGTCACAATATATATACCACATTTTAACGTTGAACAAATTACATTTTCCCCACATTTGTATCTGAGAACAGCGATTATTTCCCCTAACAGGCCTTGGTTTGTATAATCGGTGTATTTACTGCGTGGTACGATCCGAATGGTACATCAAGTCAAAGCTACACTGCAACTGTCCCACCGTCATAAACTTTCACAATGCTGCTCTCCAAACCAAAACTCAGCACAACCACCCGGAGTTCATTCCTGCGCTACAGACTTGCAACGATTACCTCCACCCTACGTTATGCTAACAATCAGACACTGCCTCCAACCGCAGAAAGCATTGTTGTTCCCCACGTACTACAAAAACAGGAGACGCCGCCACTCGGGGGGCTATTCGCCGCGGAGCCCCGGGTTAGAATACAAGCCTGTCCATGTATTGGACAAAGTGACACTGAGATAACCTTTCCTCCGAATACTTCGGTTTTCCGCTGTATCACTACGAATGCTCCGTACTCATCGCCCACATGCTGCTCTGATTATAACAAATAGGGAACGCTTCGGTATGTTCCAACGAACATTGTTTCGCTTATAGTAGTACGCACATAATTATTCATACAATAACCGACAACAAATAACTACGCAAAAACCTGCAGTCCGCAACAAAGGGCCGACAGTCATAGAAACACTTCCAACGTACTTTCAATCTATACAAACATTACCAAATTTCCTTCAATCTACTGAAGACTACCACACATTACATAGTGCAGAAAAAAAATAATTTTCACAACTAATTAATACACAAAATTATATTCTACAGACCAGACATAAAAGCCTATCTTTCTCCGCTCCATTTCCTAAAATAACTCTCTCTTGTCGTTGAACGCCCTCTTCAGCATTTCTCTCGTGGCACACAATCCTACTTTGCCGGCACGTACACAAGACTCTTCGTGAAAGCGTCTCTACTACCTCGTACAAAAACATTAATCACGACGTTAACACACTACACGGCCACAAACGTCATTTTATTACGAAAGCTACTGAATTTTAAACAGGTAGATGCAACTAAGAACATCAAAAACATGCAGCCAGCGCCCCAACACTAGCAAAATAACGCGCTGGTCACTACGGTCAACTCGGCACACCTGGACACAAAATCAACCCCGTTAAATGCCAATTACTTGCGCTCGCTAACATAAAATCTGCACGTCCACAACCAAAAATGACGTTCCACAAACTGACCTTGTACACCATATCACCAAACTCATACAGCGCCGATGCCGACATCATAACCGCAGACATTCTCACAGTCAACTGTACAAAAATACACAATCTTTGAACTCTGTTTTTCTACACGTCTAATACAAAACTGCCCGAACAGAATAGAATTGACTATCACTAAATAACACTGCACCACCAGTAGTACTGTCTGTTCGTACTGCTTTCCGCACACACGTCTCTGCCAAACACCAATAACATTCACACAAACGCTCCGAACCTACTGCACTCTGTTGTGTGACTGCGCTCCGTGAAAACATCACGCGACAGGATTGGTGGGGAGAACTCAACCAATAACAGCGCTTTGCGTAACGCTGACGTCATGATGTAGTCTGTCCGCTAGTGGCACAGATCTTGAAGATCACGGGGTGGAATTATGGGGCCTCCCCACGACTGAGTGATATTAACTTTTGATTTCATTTCAGTACACGTCAGTTGTCAACTTTTCTTTCTTGTCTCGTATCGTCCTCTTTCCGAAAGCCAATATCGCGCGCCAGATGCAGGTTACAAATTCCCCAGTGTCCACATACTGAGATGCGTAATTAGCTGAGACTGAAGCAACACTACCAACGGTACAACGTAAAATTCAGCATAGCGCAGGAGTTTGAACGTAACCACGCTTGCATGTCTCGACAGTCGTAAGACGTACAGTACATACAAAGCATTTTAAACTTATTTCTGCATCATATGTTTGCAGTGTTACAGACTGGTGGATATTAAGGGAACCACGACATATCATTCACGACAGTGACAAGCTGCGGGGATGACAACCCGTGGTCCGATTCCCGGCAGTGGCAAGAGATATTTCTGTTCTCAAAAGGTCCGGCCTGGCTTTGCGGCCAATCCAACAGCCCAGACGATGGGTACCGAGGATAAAGAAGCCGAAGAGTGTAGGTGCCACTCACGATCTAGTGTAGCTATAGCTACACTAGAGCTACCGTGCGCAGGGACAACTTTACCTTCATAAGAAGCTATCCCTTTGGTTAATGAAACCCCGCAAGCAACATGAACATTTACGACCAAGTGTTGGTGTGTCTACGCTCTCTCAGCCTCGCACGGTGATCCTGTTCTCGTGTTAGAGCGGCGTCAAATGTGCAGGATATTGGGTGGGCAGAGGAGCCTGTCAGAACTTCGACCCTTCCGGACGTCGAATTCTGACTCATTAGCCTGGGTCGTAGCCTAATGAGTAGGGCAACTGAGCCGTCGCGGCGCGTAAGTTGTGCGGTTCCCGGGGGGGGGGGGGGGTGCTCCAGAAAAAAAGCAGTTGGGTGTGTGGGGGCACGGGGGGGGGGGTTGGGGGTACAACTCTTATACCCGTGATTTTTGGAAGAAGAAAAGAGTTGAGACTGAAAGTTTCGTCGAAAGGAAGGAATGTAGCAAATAGCAAATGTTGCGTTAAGCGTCGTGCGCGTGCAGGAAGAAGACTGTTCGGAGCGAAACGTACATTTTCACGTCGGTGCTGCTGAATTTCAGTTCTGTAGAACATGACGCCTTGTCGATTGATGAATAGTTACGGACATTTCTGAACAGTTTACTTCCTTCATAGTCAGTGTATATGCAGTCCAAGAAAGACCACAGTTCTTCCACAATTTACCAATCGAGACAGAGTCATATCCCAGAGGAATCCAACCTTCAAATACTTTTCTACCTGCAGTACCAAAGCCTCTGGCGACACAATCTAGCAGCACCTTCCAATTGCCGAAAATGACTGCTTGGGTGTTGTGGTGGCTAGCCTGATTCATCTGCCCTGCAGCATCCGTATACCAGACTGCACGGCGTAACGTCCAAGAGGTAACAATTGTAGCACTTATGCGCAACGTCACTCCCGATTCTTTAGTAAACAAGAACCTGCCTGAACTTTAGGCAACCCGCTAATCGAAATGTTAGCTCCGACCAAGCGCAGAAGTGGCCTAACGCCCCGTCACCCGGTAGCTGCGAACGTGACAGCAGTGAATGCTGTATGGCGTTCTGCGTGTGCGAATAGTAGCAAGTCTTCTGCATGAATGAATGAGAGGAGGGGGGGGGGTGCTATTGAGACGTACTCCATTTTCATACAACATTTTCGGCTTAAGGTTCGCATCGTCGTCTTGTCCTGTTGGTAAAGATAGTTAAGTGGAAAGGTACAGTGTTCAAAAAAGAAGAAGGTGGAAAGGCGCTGTTGAGTGGGTATGTAGCGGAGGGATGCCTGACATTCAATAACAGTGAATGTTTTACTTCAAGGGAAACACACGGCATCTGCATTAGCGAGATTTAATCTGTTAATGCTGCTTGGGAATTATGAAAATGTAGACATGGTCAACTGTATGGGCTGCATTACAGTTCTTCTTTATTTTAATCTGTACTCTAATGGGACATGTTTTGGCCAGCATGTATGGCCGTCTTCAGGCAGTTCGTACACAAGTAGCAACAACACACAAAGATAGACACAATCGGTCACACCGTACAACCAATATCCCTGCACAATCTCACTTTTCTACAGGTCTTAATGGTCGGAAGTTCCCATTGAATTAAATTCTTCTCCTTATAGACTTCACATTTTTTGCGTGATGATCATGAGCAGGGTTAAATGACGCTCTGCCTGCTTCCATCGGACATTTTTGGATCCGCCCGATCACGCATAAGGCGCTGTGACGTAACAAGCATCCCCTTAAAAGACTTTCGTCGCGAGAAACCGAGTAACATTTGGCTTACACTTGCGGATTTTCTCTTTTGCCAGAGGCATGGCGTCATGCTATCAAATTCCGTTTGTTTCACTACGTCGTGCTACCACAGAAAGATGAAGGACGTCACACAGTCGGTACGTTCCAGGCTCAGCTCTGCGTTCATAGAAGCTGGGGAAATGTAAGAGAAACGTAGCATGAGGGCTTTAGTGACGACCAGGAAGGCAGAGACGATGGGTTACCGGCAGAATGGCTGATGACGCGTGTGGAGGAGATCAAAGCAAGGTGGGTGAGATGGGTGGGATATGTGGCACGAATGGGGAAGAAGAAAAATGCGTGCAGGGTTTTGGTGTGGAAACGCGAAGGAAAGAGACCTCTTGGAAGATCAATACGTAGATGTGATACAGTATTACAATGGGTGTTAAAGAAATAGGATGGAAGACTGTGGCTCAGGGTGGGAAAGGGACAAGTGGCGGGATGTACATGTAGTTATCACGGCGTGGGTACTTCGGGCTACCTCTGACCTTCAAAGTGGCAGTGCCAAGGCTTAGGCGGTTTTTGCCGGCTTGTACCGTGGAGAACTAATTTCGACCTCGGGTCAGTCCATCTGAGATTTGTGGCGGACCGAGTGGTGTTGGCACAGGTTTTTCTCAGTGTACTGGTAATATAATTCAACCACTGCTCCATACTCGATCTTAAAACTACTACTGAAATAATGTACTTATTTTATTTAAATAAACTGCAGTTTCGACGTGCCGTCATCGCCTTGACCCTGCAAGGCGAAGCTCTGTTTAAATGCAACACCGAGAAGATTCATGCGTGCGTGTCCTGACAGGTAATTAGGATAGAGAGTGAAAAGTATGTGAGAGTGGAGAAAGTAATGCAAATAGCGACCATTCAGTGGTGAAAGTGAACAATGGCCTTCGTACGTTCTTCACGGTCGGATCAAGAGAGCACACGATTTCTCTGAGCTGATATCTCGTGACGCCGGCAGGACTGATTTGATGACACATTATGATCGATACGCATACTGTTACAGACATTCATTTATGAACACTGACAGATGGAACGATAATACAAGAAGCAAGAATATATTGCCACTGTCCGTAATTATCCTTGTAAGGGGCAGTGATTACTTTATTTGCCACCAGGTTCGACATTAAGACATTTTACCTTTTCCACTTTGCTTGGATCTCTTCACTTGTTCTGTTCCGCTCTGTTATATAAGTACAAAGATGAGCACAGTTCTACAGTCCTTGTAAGACAGCCGGTTTTATTGACACCTTCTGTATTAGATATGCGCAGTAACTGACACGTGATAGGGACTCTAGGCCAAGAAACTTCTTCAAGCCTCGTGTCATTAATAAAGATATATTGAATGTGTCACCTAAAAAGAACTTTGATTTCGAAATAATTAAGATTTACATTTGCATAATTACGTCATTTTATCATTTTCAGAAATCGTTATAGTAAGAAATATTTAAAAATACCTTCTTCAGTGCACTTACAGTATTGATAAAACGGTTAAGACTCAGTTATTCAATCAATATGACCTTTTGAAATGTTAAAAATGTTTAAAAATCAAACGTACCAAAACATGCAGCGCTATGTATTTATACCAACTCTATCGATTGTGGAACCAGTAAGTCGTACTGGCTTAACAACAAATAAAAATGTTCTCAGCGGGCCATTGAGTCTATTGGTCAGATTCAGTCCGTACCGCGCAGTAAACACACTCCGTCTCGGTTATACAAACCAGTCAGTTAATGCTGTATTGCAAAATAATCGCTGTTTGTTCTGAGATCCACATAAATACACTGTGAGGGCAGAACGTACAATTATCGAATGTTAAACTGGCGGTACATGTAGTGACCACTGGGCTTTAAAGGGCGTGGGCTGAGGACGGAGGGAGTCTGTCTGGACGCAGTGCTTGCCTCCTGCTGTTGGCAGCGTCGTGGGATAGCACCGTCCGGGGGGTCGGGGGAATAGCCCCGGTTCGTGGGCTGGGTGTAAGTGAATCACACCCATCAATATGGCTGCCAGTAATATAGATCAAATCCAGAATCATCATCACAGCATCGGAGGTCGCAGTGAACCGTGTGTCTGGTAGATGCTACACGAGTGACGTCAGCAGTCGGGTTTATCTGTTAGGTCCCCAACAGTCATCCTGATACAAAACCAGGGTTGCCCCGTGTCATGCGGCCTTCTTCAGCGCGACTGTATCGTGAACAAATCAGACGTCCCTTAGCAGAACTGGCATACGTTTCGTCGTCAGGCCGCGCCAGATTCAGCTCAGTCCGTTCGGTAAGTTTCGTGTTTCGTTTTGGGAGGTCTCTGGTTCTGGTACTGACCGTTACGATGGAGTTTATTTGTTGTTTTCCCAAGTCCCTCCAGTAAATACGACGATGTCTCGTGAAACCAAGACCACTTCTCAATTCCTTCCACTTGTTTACCAATTCGTTTTTTGTATTAATTACTGCACAACAAGAGGTGAAGCGCGGGTTTTTGAAGAAACAAAACGAATACTTGGTTCATGGAACTGTTTTTAATTTAAAGCTTGCCGTTTATAAATTATAATGTTTTACAGTTATTTACCAATTTATTTGTTTGTTGTCTTTACATGCATTCGTCATTGCTGACGCAATTAGTGTGAAGTACACTTCCCTTCATGTCTACTTAGCCATTGCCATTTCCTGCCAAACTTCGTGGGCATTACTCAAGTTATCTTGAACAAATCAGTTGCTAGTAGCACAGATCAAATTCGAATAATGTAAGGAGTCGTGGAAATTTAACAGTGAGGTGAAAAAGTCCACGAAATTGGTGGTTGAATGAAGTGTTTTAGAACAATTTCGAAGTAAAACTGAAATAAGCAGAGTTTAATAGTGCAAGGTAGTACAAATCGCCTCGAAGTCAAGCGTGTGACTTTAGTACTTACTTAGAGTGCGGCCAACCCCTTAAATAATACACTGTCATCCAATTTTTGTTTGATGGACTCATCGATGTCAGTAGTTAGTAATAAACCAAAGGAACAGAATTTGTGGGCCTGCAGCTGGGTGACACCGTTGAATGTAGTCATTCTAGAGAAACCGACGGTCCCCTAGCTACTCTATACATGTCTCAGCTGTTGTGAAACCCAAATTTCATTACCGTGTTTACCAACGCTTTACCCCGCTACGGTTTACACCCTCACATCCTATTTCCACCTTAATATTATCCTCAGTCTTACGCGTCGATCTTCCACAACGGAATCCCTTGCATTTCGGTTACAGTTGACACCAACAACGACTCTGGCAGCACGTCATGTGATTGGATGATTAGTGAATAATTAATTGGAAAGGATGTGGCAGGTTGCGTCGTGGCCTGACTTGAAGTAATGTCTAGTTATTTGCCAGGAGGGACAGAGCAAAATGTAAAGAAACTTCGCTCAGAGTAGATAGTGTCGGGATTTGCGCACCTGTCCCTCTTCGTTTGATCATCCTTACAACATCCGGTGAGGATTAAATATCCTGAAGCTCCTCATTATGGAGTTGCCTTTACCTTGTGGCTCAAGGCAGTTCGGTCGCCCGCCTCTGACCTCGGATGTTCTGTTTCAAGCCTAGACCACACATTTTCATCCTCCGCCCTGCCAATTCATTACTTCTGACTCCAGATTGTGACCTAACCCTCTAAAGTCCAGTGGTCACTATATGTACCGCCAGTTTAACATTCAGCAGTTCCACGTTCTGCCCACACAGTGTATTTATGTGTTTTGTGTGGATCTGAGAACAAACAGCGATTATTTCCCTATACAGCATTAACTGGCTGGTTTGTGTAACAGAGACGGAGTGTGTTTACTGCGCGGTACGGACTGAATAACTGTAAAAATGTTATCTGTAGTGCTAAATGGCCTGTCCCAGAGAATCCATTCGGAACAATATGGAATCCACGTACTAATAATAGTTCATGTTATCTTATCGGCTCTTGTTTTGAACACACGAGTTTCTTCACACTTTTTCTTTTATCTGTCACTCATAAGCTTATCATGGTATTATCAGATTTATATAGATTGCTGCCAGAGAGAAATAGGGTCTCAAGTGGCAACAGTCACATGTTTAATAATTTGCTCTGTTGCCTAACGACGCACTGTTGCCTGTGTAGTGCGCAATTCAGCCCAGTAGTTGCTGTAAGTTCTACCACCTGACGTTAACATTAAAAAATTTGCATTTTATCACACAGTATATTCACGCGTTTGAGTGACTTTTTGTTGTATTTAACGAAGCCGTCAACTGTTAAGATCACATAAAGCTCTGGTGATGAATGAATGAATGAGTATGGGACACTGGTGCAATGGTGCTGATTAGAAGAAACCGAAGTACAAGGAGAAAAACCTGTCCCCTTGCCACTTTGTTCAGCATAAATCCCACATTCACTGACCTGGGATCTATTCCGAACCTGCGTGGATAGAGGCTGGCGACTAACTCTCTGAGCCACGGCATGGCTCCGTGTCGTACAATTCTCGCCTTAAACAGCCTTTGTTGTCATAAACAACATCAACCGATCCGTGTTTGTGCTGTTGAGGCATCGTGTTTACTGTGAGGTAGGAAACGAATTTGTATGACAGGCTTCTGAAGGTCGAGTGACTGTATCAGTTGGTGATAAGGGTTGGGAGAGTCAGTCAATAGACTGGCTATTCTCGGAGGGGGGTTATTAATTAGAGGTGGAACTGTATCTCCACGCCCCTGCGTGTCTTTCTGTTGTGGTGTCTTCCGAACGCGAACGCACACGAAGAAGCACGAAGGCCAACACGCTGTTGTAAACCCGAGTTCATCGGGTCAGATTCGTTTCTATGTTTTTGTGTTTATGAACAAACAGTATTTACCTGCATTTCAAAGCCGGTGTGTCGGAACGGCGATGGCTCAGTCGGCGTAAAGCCAAGGATCCGGACAAACGAGGAGTCGTGGTTCGATTCTCGACTTTTGTAGAAAGCGTTCAGATCAGCTCTGGGGCCCAACCAGCGGGTGCCATGTGGTTTTTTTTCCCGGAAGTACAGCGGCCGGAACGTGAAACTTAAACCTTCGTGCAGTACCAAGGTTAAGAATGGGTGCGGCATCGCCATCACTCCCCCATAGACGTTAATGGCGCCAACATGGTAAATTTTACCTTGCCAATCTTTAGGCGCTTTCGCAAAATTGCAAAAAGTGACTATTAGCATCGTCATGTCTGTCTGTCTGTCCGTCCGTCTGCCCTTACGTAGCTAACATCAGAGCTGAAACAGAAGTTTAAGCGTCCGCTTGTTGATATTTACTGACTGTAGGAAATGAGGTGCGGCGTTTGGTGTCACTCAGGTGGCACCGTAATTGGTCGGACGATTCAAATACTCTAAGGGGCACACGCCCGCACGCGCACACACACACATACACACAGCACAGTAATTTCAAAAGTCTGCACTTCTACAATAACTGGAAAGAAAAACTGCTTACAGATTACCACGTTGTGCGCCTGTCCAAAATATCAAATTCTGAGCCAGATAAACGATTCTGAAGAAACTTGGCATGAAGGTTCTGCTGCCAACATTCACTACAGTTTAGACAGTGACCGACGCTGGCACCGAAGGCGTCACTCATTGCAGTTAGGAATTTATGTTTGACCCTAAATGAAACAGGAAATGGGAAAGTTGTTCTAAGGTCATGTTTGTGTTGAATGTAACATTGCAAAATGGCGGCCACAGGAATGTTAATTGTAGCTTTCTTTTTGATGCCGGTAACTGTAGAGAGATACTGCAGTGCGTGTCCTACACCATCGTAGAGCAGCCTTTCACGTGTGCGGGCAACTTGGACAAAGTCCATTCCACAAAATGAAGAATGAGCAAATATGCGTATAATTATACGCATAACTTTATCTTGTATTTTTCTGCACACCATATCAATACAAACATAGTGATAATGTCAAGAAAATGTATAGGTAATTCAGTTCTCAACATAGGCTGGCCTGTCGCAATTTTATAACATTTTTACAAAATGAATTAGTCATATTCCACGTGTCATGTTAATACATAACTCACAACTTTTAAGAACCGTTTAGGCCTTCTGTCTGTATAGAGCCAAAGACGTTTTGTCATTTGGAACTATCCGCGGGCAACACAACGCGGTGCTGTGGGTAGCATGTGGCCCTCGAGCTGCAGTTTGACAGGGCTTGCTGTAGATCGACCTTCTATTGCACACGGGGCATTTGAGATATCCAAACGCCGCGCATGCCGGAAACAGATCGCAAAAGTAAATGGCTTCGTTTCTTCGCGGAAAGTTTGTTTGGTACTGCGCAACTAAAAGATAAAACTTACTGTTATTAATCATTAGTTAAAATTGTCACAGTTAGTTAGCATTTGACGAGTACTTCTTAAGTACTGAAAAACGTCATTCAGAATCGTGCCACTGTTTCTTTGTCGCCGATATTTTGAGGAACTACACGAAATTCCATTTTCTGTCCAATTGGCATGCGCTGGTACTAATTACTGTTGCAACTTGCTGAGGGAGACGGTGGAGCTCGCCATTCGGTATTTCTGTCACTGTCACTGTGCAGTTCCGGACATGCTCGTGCAGTGTTGGCCCGTTCATTACGCACGAATATCGGTACACGTTACATATTGTTGCATGCGGAGGTCACCCAATCACTGAAATGTTGCTCATTCTGATGGGGGGGGGGGGGGGGGGCTACATACAATATTTTTTAAAAACACCCCGGGCCCCACCACGGCGATCTCTTTTCTCTTCCTTCTTACAATATTAG
>Ga0131853_10013333_pt1 | contig 15061 bp, 6 predicted proteins | sample TergutLab28metaG_FD_92764 | JGI IMG/M metagenome (GOLD analysis project Ga0131853, IMG submission 92764) | Labiotermes labralis P1 segment gut microbial communities from Petit-Saut dam, French Guiana - Lab288 P1 (version 2) (version 2) | ecosystem: Host-associated > Arthropoda: Insects >... | reverse complement strand
GTTAATGCGAGTGTTTATGTAGTTCAATTTAATGGCTTTATGTCACTCATACGTTAATTACATGTTAAGTACAGATATTAACATTATAGAAACCACATATTCCTGCCAGTTTTAATATGTATTGGTAATCAATAAGTGTGTAACAGCTGTCAAACTTTCAAACTTCTCTGGCCAGTATCACCATAACCGTTCAACTTTGGATATAGGTGTTTTGGTTTATATCGGTATACTTTAACATAAGGAACACTCTCCCGAAGTCTGGCACATTCCTCCTGGGACACCCTGTATATCTCGTATATTATTACTGTAGACCTACTTTTGGCCCACCCTGTATATATATATGTGTGTGTGTGTGTGTGTGTGTGTGTGTGTGTTGTGTGTGTGTTCCAACAAAGAACTGTCAGTATTGTATTATTTCTGTTTCATTAATATGGTAATAAATTGTTACTTGTATTATTAATTTAATTTAAAGTTCTCTGCTGACATCATTTGTTTGAGTACCCCATCAGTGCTTCCTCATATTCCTTGTCTACAGTCAGTGTTTTGTGTTTGGCAAATTGTATACAGAAAAATAAGGGAGATTACAGTACAAGACAGACAGATGTACTGAATTTAATGTGGCCATACATACATTCTTACAAAGAATTGTAGACTCAGTAACTGGTGCAGTAATATCTGATCACATGACCAACATTCATAAATTGGCATTTATAAATTGAAAACTTTGGAAGAAAAAAACTGCTTACTAAGGACTGTATGTGCCCAGCTCTGTGATTCACAGCACATAGATTATTCATGATTGTTTTTCTGAGTGTGGGCCTATGACCAAAAATGTTATGTTGTGCTATTTTAAGAGGGAACTTTTTTTAATTAGTTTATTTCGAAACATGAAACATGCAACTTTACACACAAGTGTGTATTTGAAAGGAGTGATTATTGCATGAGAATAATACACCATTTTATTTTTATAAGCTGGATCAGTTTTGTTTATCTTGTTTCTAGGTCTGCAAGTTTTGGAAAATCTGGAGGCAAGGAAATTAAAACCAAGGACAAAATTGGCCCTACATCCAAAAGCCAGAAAATGTATGTGAAAAATCTCAGAAGCAACCAGAAAATGATGAAGTGTGATGAATGTGGAGAAAGTTTTCACAGATGGGAGCTTGTGTGTCACAAACAGACTCACAAATCACTGTCTTGTTTGGCCTGCAACAAGACTTTTTTACTCAAGAGTAAACTCATATCGCACATGAAAATTCACAGAACTCCCAAGGAATTCAGATGTGCTTCCTGTGGAGTGATCTTCCACACAAACTCAGAGCTAAAACAGCATATGAAAAATCATGTGCCTCGGAAAGAATACAAGTGTGAGGCATGTGAGAAAATGTTTTTCTCAAATCAGCACCTACGAAATCACATCAAGACCCATGGCAAAGAACGTCCATACACATGCGACATTTGTCATAAAACTTACAAACGAAAATATGAGCTCACAGGCCATAAGAAGATTGTCCATACTTCAGACAGCAAACATGAGTGTGACATCTGTGGATTTTCAACACTGTACAAAGCCAACTTGGAGGTTCATCACAAGAGACACCTTAATGAGTTCAGGTTTACATGTGAGATTTGTAAGAAGGGATTCTACACAAACTCAGAGTTGCAGGGACACAAGAACTTCCACACAAATGAGAAGCCACATCAGTGTGACATATGCGGCAAGGCATTTCTCTACAAATCTAACCTGTGGAAACACCAAAGAAGCAACCACCCTGGAAAGGACTCAAAGCATTACCAGTGCAGTGTGTGTGGTAAAAACTTCCCATTTAAAAGCTCATTGACATCGCACATGAACACGCACACAAGGGAGTTGAAGTTCATCTGTGATGTATGTGGAAAAGCCCTTTCGAGCAGCATGTCTCTCAAGGCCCACAAACGGTTACATACAGGGGAGAAACCATGTATCTGCACTGTGTGTGGGAAGGCATTTACCAAGAGCTTCACTCTTAAAGTGCATCAGCTTACCCATACAGGGCAGAAACCCCATTCATGTGACATATGTGGCAAGTCATTTACACAGCGTTCCACTTTGGTTGTGCACAAACGCTATCACACTGGGCAGAGACCCTACCAGTGTCAGATATGCAACAGGGGCTTTGTGTCCAAGACATTGCTCAATACTCATCAGAAGAGTCATGACCAGGCATGTTTTTTTCACCTGTGAAAATGATTACTGTTCCTTGAAGTCATATTATGCAGAACTGAATATCTACATTTGAACACTCATAGCATGAATAATAGCAGTTAGTCCATTCATGAGATTTCCTTTGTTAAGTACACAGTGATCAAATGTTTGCAAAATTCATGAGTGGTATAATAGTATTGTGCTAACTTATTTTTATTTTATTGGTTTTCATACTATTAAAACATTGATATGTGACTGAAGTTACTTTGTCAGCACAAATGCATGCCAATTTCTCCCTTATCATTCAATATTCCCCATCTCATTAAAGCAGTCAGTGTGTGTGTGTGTCATGGTTATGTTACCACATAACTGGAGTTACATGATTAGATGTATTCTGAATTGCAGTCATGAGTGTGCACTGCACTCACAAATTATTCATCTTTGCTGCTAGATGTTTTACACATGACTCACACAAAATCACTTGCTGAACACTCTCCGTGTTACCAAAGGATTGACTTTTTGTATGGCATTCTACTTCCTTCTATCAACACCAGTTTTGTACAAATGCAGCTGTGCAGTGCAGAAATTCAGTAAATTCTTCTGCTTAAGGGATTCCATGAAATAAAGCAGCTGTCACGGGGCAGAGAACTGATTATTACAGTAATGTAATGTAAAGGACTGCAGAATGCACAACAGGATACTGAAGAAGTTAAGTCACAAATCAAGAAACCAATTAAACTGATATAAATACATAATCTTTGCCTAGTAAGAATGCACCAAAGGACTGTTCGCTATATTTTTATTCTTACCTTGATTGCTAGAACATATTTATTTGACACTTCTATTATTATCACTTCAATAACATGCTATCTTGGGCCATTTTCAAGACCTCACCAGTTTGTATATCCACTACCCTCACACACTTTCCCATTGGCTTGCCATTTTTTCCATGCAGTTGGTACTAGTCACACCTTGCTTGTACATTCCTGCTCCTTAACCTGCTTTGAAATCCTTCTTGAAGATGAAGATGACAACATTTCTTTCATATGTTGGAACCACTTAGTCAATGACACACCATAACATCCTGAAGACTGGTATCCTCAATTATACTGCTGTAAAAACCTCAAAACTCATGTTCTATCTTGGTTCTTTGACTTGTTTGCAGTCTTAAAGACTTTTCTAATGTACAGACCATGAAATTTAAGAATTAGTAGCTCCTGACTACAGCATTAAAATTATGAAAATAAATTGGTCAATTGTAGGAATATGCAATATAAGCTATGGAATAGAGCTTTGGAAAGATTTAAAACAAATTGACACATTGCAACAGCAGCCATACCTTCAGAAAAAGTAAGATGTATTACACTTTTCTGCCAAGTTTTATGGAGAATAATTTACTTCTAAACAAGACATACATACATGTTTCTTGACACAGTCGTCTTTGTGTGTGTGCTTAATGCAGACAGCATATTTTGTGTCCAGAATTTTGTTATATGGACATGATTACATACACACATATACATTTCATGGATCCGTAAGTGTGTCATAAAGACAATACGATATGGAACAAATTGTAAATACACAGAATATACAAATTTACAGTATAAAATACTACAAACATTCTACAAAAACAGTATTACATATCATCTGTACACAAAAAATGCATCTCCAGTGCAGAAGGAATTTGTATGTAGGTATTTTCTTAAGGCTGCTGTAAAGTCTGGCTAGGTGGTAAACTGTTGAAAATTTTTATGCCAGCATAGAATGTACTTTTTTGAAAACAAGATAGGTTTGCATTTTGCCTGTGGATATAATGCTTATTCCTTGTATTTATATTGTGTATAGATGAATTTGTTTGAATAATGTTCTGTTTATTGATAATGAAGCTCTTTAATGAAAGTGTATACTGTCATTAAACAAGCAGAATCTCTAATTGATTTAATAGACTCCTACATGAGGTTCTGGGTTATGCGCCAGCCATAGTTCTGATGTTTTTCTTTTGTAAAGTGAACATCTTCCCACTGTTGGAAGAATTACCCCAAAAGATTATTCCATATTTTATAATACAATGAAGGTATGCATAGTAAATTGATTTGAGAGTGTTAATATTACTGATATGGACCATTGACCTAATGGCATAACATGCTTCACTTAACTTTGGAATCATTTCCTCATTGTGGTTCTTCCAGTTTATGTGGTTATCAATTTGTAAAACAAGAAATTTTGTATTCACTGTCTGTTCCATATATTTTTCTTTATAACCCAAATGTAATGTAGAATGTGCTGAATTCTTTGTTGTGAATTTAATTATTTTCTTTTTATCTAAATTTAGAACTAAATTATTAGCAGTGAACTGTTTAGTCATATGAGATTGAATTCAATTTGCAATGAATAGAAATCTTCGAAATTTCTGCTAAAAGACTGTCATTTATATATTTATATATATAGGGAACAACAGAAGCCTTGAATTGATCCTTGGGGAACTCCATGTTTCAATGTACCCCAGTCAGAGAAAAAATTTGGGATGAATTAGGTGATGTTACATCTACTTTCTGTCTTCTGTTAGTTAAAAAAGACTTGAATCAGTCTATAAATACTCCTTGAATTCCGTAGAAATAATTTAGCTAACAAGCTTTCATGATTCATGCAATTAAAAGCCTTTGCCAAATCACAGAAAATTCCTCCAACATGCATTTTGTGGTTAATAGATTTGAATACACTATCAATGAGTCTGAAAGCAGCATCTTCAGTTGATATCCCTTTCCTAAAACCACGCAGTTCTGTGACCAGTATGTTGTTTGTATGTAAGTGCTGGCTTAATCTACTGTGCATAACTTTCTTGAGTACCTTAGAAAGAACCGTTAATAATGAGACAAACCTGTAATTTGTCATGCTAGTTTTGTCTGTCTTTTTATAAAGTGGTTTAACTACTGCAATTTTAAGATGGTCAGGAATAATACCTGTATATAGTGAGTGATTACAAATGTAGTGTAATGGGTGACTTAAGCGAGATGCATAAGCTTTTAATATTTTACTTACTATTTTCTCATAAGCTGATGATTTTTTTGGTTTTAGGGAATGTTTTAAACTTTTTAACTCATCTTCATTAACTGGGATTATTTTTATGTTGGGGAAGTTTCAAGGAAATAAGTCTTTTAGAATAGAGGTAGGATCTTCTTGTCTATTTGTTGAATGTTTAATTTTTCAATACTTGTTATAAAGGAATTATTGATGGCATTGGCCACTTTTCTTGGATCCTTTAATTTTTGTCATTCACAAGTAAGGTGGGTACCAGTGTCACTACTGAACCTATTTTCATACCTAATTTGTGTTGCTGGTCATCACCATTTATTACCTTTCACTCCTGAATCTTTGTGTACCACATTACTAACCTTCACATGACATATGTTATTTTGAGTATAATGCAGTCTTAAATTTTTCCAACTGTTGGTAGAAGGTACAGAGGAAATTTCTCCTATGCATTAAACATATTAACCTGTAATTATACAGAGGAGGTGAAATGGTAATTTTGTTAGGAAATTCGATGTTTAAAGATGATGCAGACTTTTGTTCATTCATGCATTTTTCAAGGTAATGCAGTGGAAGGAAGGTTTGCTGTTACTAGACATTTATCTCAGCCATTGTGTATGGCAAAGCAGTTTGAATGGATTTGTACCCCATGATACTAGTTACATAACTTTCTGTAATTATACAATACTGTAGTCAATTTGCTCATTTATATCAGAGTGGTACATTACTCCAGTTTCATGTTGCATTGTATTATGTGTCTGCAAGTGGGTTATTTTGGTTTTGAATACAAGATTATTTGTTCTTTGATGTGAAAACATTTTGGATTGAGGTGATTGAGTAATAGAAGTATTATTGTATTGCATTTCTAAAGGGAGAAAGCAAATAGAACAGCACTTCAAGAGCCAGGTAATATACATAATAATTATTTAGTATAATTTGTATATGATGGAGGACAGGAACAGCCAACTTGTATGTGCCAGAAATAGCCATGTGATGAACCAAGAACCACTGAAGAAGAAACAAGTTACCTGAGGTGTATCACTGTTCGTTTGTATTCAGTACACAATGGCCAAGTTAGAGTGTGCAATTTGTTTTTCTTGGTTTCTTTCCACTCCCCTCATATCTCAGAATAGTCACATTTGTTCCCCTTGCACAATTTCCAGATTTCTTTAATTAGCAACCTCTTATTTCACTGCATAATTTGTCAGATATACCTATGATTTTCATAACATGTGAAGAACTTACAACATAACCATCACCTTCATTAAAAAAACTTGTCAAAAGTATGATAAAGTTTAATCAACATTTATGGCATACATTAGAATGTGGATCTGTATTATTGACTATATAACAATGTTTGGTTAGTATTATGACATGTTATAATATCTCTGTGCTAAATTATGATACCGGTTGCTAATTAAGACAGCTCTGTTGCAAGCTGCAAAAGTTACATTGAATCACCTAAGGTACATCACAGCAATGTGAGACAGTTACATTTTACAGAATTCATTTACTAAACTACTTTTATTGGAGGCTGGCTGATATGTATGTTATTTGAAAATGCTGTTTGGGCACAGAGATAATTCAGTGTCAAACAAAATGGATTGATGATTAATTTGGATGGTACATCTGCTCTGCTGTGCATAATACATTTTCCTACCAAACTTTTGTATTCATTTCACTTCAGTCCCATTCATGCAGCTTGCCTTATCTGTCTCATTCTCCTTTATTTGGTCACCTTAGGGATATCTAGCAATTAGTTCAAATCATGAAGTTCCTCATTATGCATTCTTCTCCACCCTCTTATTGCTACCCACATCAGAAGTCCACCCAATATCCTCAGGATACAGTTCACACAGAAGCCATTCATGTTCTGCTCTCAGTGTAAGAAACCAATGTCTTTTTCATTTCCACATTGAAGTCTCAAATTCTATATTTTCTGCTCATCTAGTCTGAGGCAAGTAATAATTATGTATGTCCTTAGTGTCTGCATCACTGCTTTAATATTCAAGTGTCCTGCACCATTAAGGAACCAGAATAGCATAATCAGTATAGTGACTAGGCTACAGGCTGTACACCAGAGGAACAGTGGCTGCATATGTGGCAAGGGTAAGAGGTTTCTTTCTCTTCGCCAAAGTGTGCAGAATGGCACTGGGGTCCACTAAGTCGCATATTCTGTGGGTACAGGCTGTCTTTCCCCAGGATAAAGTGGCCAGGACTTGCAATGGAACACTCATTTCCATCTGCTGCTGAGGTAAAGAAGTAGACAAGCAATACCTCCATCCCCCATATTCTTTCATGGCACTTAGAGGGACAACTTTACCTGTAGTTACTTTTACACGATAATGTGAGATTTAAGTGCTGCTGGACAGGACACAAAGGCACCATATTAAGTAACAAAATTTTATGCAATTTACTACCTTCCACATCATACAATGTCATAAGGATAAACCTCCCAAGTACACAAGTAGACGGAACAATAAATTCTGATTGGACAAACATGTCTAGTGTTAAATCATTATAAAAGAACTTCCGTGTAAAGTAGCAGAAGGGGTTTATTTCATTACAGTAACAGTCAAAGCAGTCATGATGTAAAAGCTTCCTTGCCTTCAACCATATGAATGTATGGCCAAAGAGCAATGCTTCCCTGTTTTGCAAAAAAGTGGAACATGTAGGAAATAAAAATAATTTCTCACATTAAAACACGGTATTTGTGTGCAAGTTGTAATTGTGATAATCAGTGCCTTAAAATGTCTTTCTGTAACATTGTAATACGTAACAGCTTCAAAACGTTACATTCAGGAAAACTGAAAGCTCAGAAATTCAGTGTGATCAGAAATCCAGTGTGCTCCATGCATCCCATATCAGTTATTTCAAAGAGCAGATATGCATTATAATACATTATAATGTTCTTACTTGTTGTTTTATGTCATGGTGATTATATCTCACCCTATGTGGTGGTGAATATATCTAACTCTGGAGAAGGAATTAGATTGTCTGAGAATATCTGGACAAGTAAGGAGAAAGAAAGTAGATAAGAATACAAATAAGTGCATATTGAGGAGCCCCACAGTTTACACTCCTCACATTTTACGAGTAATATGGTGATGAAATTAAGGATGATGAATATGGTAGATAAGATATGCATATACCATTTTGATACAGATGCATATGAGAAGAAACTACTTCTCCAATATGGCATATGTGTAGAACAACCTAGGAGGAATAGATTATGAAATGTAAAATGGGCTGTAGTGACAGAGGATAGTATCTAATTGTGGACTTTTGTGATAATAGTCATTTTCCATGATAACAGGAGATTCATAAATTGACTGGGTATGAACTGCTTAAGTAATTCTGATTTATGGAGTTACAGTTTATATTTACATTGTCTAGTAATTGATGCAAGCTGAGGGATGAATCAGTTTATCTTTATTTCTAGGTCTGGAAATCAGGATCTTGGAAGGGGTCCAAGTGGCTCCAAGAAAGACAATACCCTCAGAACTAAAACACCTTCCAAACCAAGAAGTGAGCCTGCCCAAGGAAACAAGATGATCAAGGACTGTGGGAAGGTACATGGCAGACATCAAGACATTCTTCATACAAGTGACTGTGTATCGTTAGAGCCTATAAAATGTTCTACGTGTGGTAAGACATACAAGAGCACAGCAAAACTAGACTCTCATCTAAAAACACATGTGTCTCCAAAGGTATTCAACTGTGCTTCTTGTGAAAAGGTATTTTTAACGAACAAACAGCTCACAAGCCATATGAAAACACACACTAAAGAACGTCCATACACGTGTGAGATTTGCAATAAATCATACAAACGGAAATATGAACTCACAGGCCACAAGAAAGTGCACACTGGTACCAAAAGCCATGTCTGTGATATTTGTGGCTATGCTACAATGTACAAAGCTTACTTAGAGATCCACCAAAAGAGACATTTCAGTGAATTCCGTTTCAAGTGTCACTTATGTGGTAAAGGATTTTACACAAATTTTGAACTGCAGGCTCATAGCAATGTTCACACAGGTGAGAAGCCCCATCAGTGTGACATATGTGGCAAGGCATTCCTGTACAAGGCCAACTTGCTCACACATCAACGGACAAACCACCCAGATGCACAGAAGGATGCTAAGCGCTTCCAGTGTGAGACCTGTGGGAAAAGTTTCCCTTACAAGAAGAATCTCTTGTCACATCTCAGTTCCCACACAGGTGAAACTCAGTACTTATGTGATGTTTGTGGAAAATCACTGACCAACAGCCGTTCACTCAAACTGCACAGACGCCTACACACAGGGGAGAAACCATGTATCTGCACTGTGTGTGGGAAGGCATTCACCAAGAGCTTCACACTTAAAGTACATCAGCTTACCCATACAGGGCAGAAACCCCATTCCTGTGACATCTGTGGCAAGTCATTCACTCAACGCTCTACTCTGGTTGTGCACAAACGCTATCACACAGGTCAGAGACCCTACCAGTGCCGGATCTGCAGCAAGGGCTTTGTGTCAAAGACGTTGCTTAACACGCACCAGAGGTGTCATGATAAAGGCTGCTGCTTCTCTGTAGGAAAGGGTGGTGCACTCCAAACATAGTTTACTTTTAATTTATGTTGATGAGTTTAATATTGTGTATAAAACTTACTTTTTGATCTCTGGCCATGCAGTCTTTGTTACAAAGTTAATTCTCATTTCCATATTCACGTGTCTTATAAGGAATTAATTAGCTTCCTGAAATTGTGGAACCTGAATGTACATCATCTCTTAGACAAATGAAAATATCTGGGTAATATACTTTGCCAGTTCAGTTTATTCTTACCTTCCAGCTGGCTTCATTCCACATGACATCCCCACAAAAATTTGTTGGCTTCATTTCATCTTACAGTAATCCTTTTTTTTTTTTTTTTTTTCCCTGCCCATCATAAACATACTTATTTATCTAAATAGGTTCAGAATTGTCTTTTTTTGTACTATCTCCATTTTTCAAGTCACATCCTTTTTTTGCTGAGTTGCTTGCTTTCTGTTTATTTGTCAGAGTGAAAAACCATTTTTCACATGCACACACACACATAAATCAGCAGCTGGAATTACAGTTCATACATTTATAATTTAACTTCTTTGAACAGTTGTTGAGATGATACAAATAACATACCATGCTCATGATAAACTAGTCTGTTGAAACTTTGCTGCAATTTCATCTTAAAACTCAATGTGGTGTGGCTACTGAAACTAGCACATAGCAGACCAGGGTTAAAGTTCCCACATTGTTGAGATAGCCACATTTCAACTATTTCTGTCACTGTTAGCCAGTTCATCTATGTTCCATTGCATCTGTTCAGTGTGCTTGATTCATCAATGTTAAGTTAGATACAAATTAACACATATCATATTCTTGAATAAGAAATTTCTGGGAAACTGCAGCCCATTTATATGGAGTTGTCACAGTTACCCTTAAATGCCAAGTGTATCTCTTGCTGGCTGGAGTTTCACTTGCTTAACACAAACATTTGAATTTCCCCACAGAGACCAGCATACGGTATGTTAGGCCATTTTCCAGTGCTTTTGAAATCTCTTTAAGTTTTGAGATTTGAGACCTTTTAGTCACAATCTCCCATCTTCTGTTTTTCAGGGTACATAATTAAAAATGTATTGCTTGATACTGGTTATGCATACCCACTTTCTTTTTCCTAGCTGAATCAAAACATTTCCTGCACTTTCAACATCATTGACCACTCAGCAAACCTAAATTCACTGGAATTTTCTGTCCATATACCAAAACTTCTTACTTGTTTGAAAGGAAATAAGAAGCCATGATCAAGTTGCTGAGCTTGACAGAATTTACACCTTTACATTCTCTACCAAAAATTTATGTTTATATAATCAAGAAGTTTAACATTCTTTGGTATAAATGTGTTCAGCTGGGAGGTACTACACTGAACGCTTAATTTATGTTCATGTTTTGATGTTTCTGGAATAAACAATTAAGGGTTCAATCTTACTTTGTTTCACCTGACTTAACGATTTATATTCCTGTGGAAACTGTTCTAATGAATCCTGTCAGTTTTCCCAAGTCCTTAATCCTCATCACAAAGTAAAAACATCACAAATTTTCAGACATCAGCACTGTAAAGAGATGAGTTATTTGGTTCAAGTTCTGACTCCGTTTGTCCAGCAGTAAGGATAAGAAAATTCAGTGATCTGCAATATACATGACAATAAATTTTCAGCTGCTTTTATACATGAAGATTGTGATTAATATTCCTGCCTTGTTCCCTTTACTTATCTCCGAAAATGATTAGTTATTGGATTATTGAGTTCCTTATGCATCCATCAGATCATGAGCAGTACATGCTAATCAGGATTTTCAACTGTAACTATGATTATGTTTATTTATCTGCTGATGGTCTCTAAAACATCCACTACTCTGGAATCTTAACTAAAGAACTGGGAAGTTATTTTAGTTTTCCAGGCTACCTAAATCCTCACACACAGCAAAGGTATTATATAAATAAAACATATCTTGCTGGTTCTAAAACTTTACAAATCCTCTCTTAGCTGCATGCTTAATAGCATTCCTTCTGATGCTGTAAACTGTTTGCTATGTCATATAATATAGGTATCATTTATTACCAACACTGCAAACATACAAACAACCAAGCAAACAAATAAAAAAAAACACTCAATTTAAAATTTCTGTCTCTTTCAGGTCAGCTAAATACATGCACAATAAGCATGCACAACTTTGGAGGAAAGGCAACTGTCCACAAGCCAGGGGATTATCCTTGTCTTCTATGTCAGAACTTAAAAGTAAGAAAAAGGACATTGAAAAGTGCAAAGTGTGTGGTGAGTTATTTTCTGTGGATGAAATGGTTCTTCATAAAAATATGCACACTGGAGTAAAACCACACATTTGCATTCTCTGCAAATTGCAGTTTAACACAAAAACAAGGCTGAAAATACATATGAAGTGTCACAATGGCAAGAACGAGTTCAGATGTGAAGCATGTGGCAAGGAATGTCTTTCCAAGAAACTGCTGAAGCGTCACATGGGCAGTCATAGTGAAGATCGTCCATTTGAATGTGACATCTGTGGTCGTAAATTCAAAAGATCATACGAAGTTACAAAGCATAAAAAGATTCATCAGGGTGAGAAGAATCATGTATGTGATGTCTGTGGTTATGCAACAATGCATAAAGCATGCTTGGAGACTCATCAGAAAAGACATCTGGGTGATTATATGTTTAAGTGTGATGTCTGTGGCAAGGGTTTTTTCTCAAGTTTTGAGTTCCGAGAACATAAAAATATACACACTGGTGAAAAACCTTACATGTGTGACATCTGTGGGAAAGCCTACACATCCAAAAATAGCTTGATGGCTCACAAGAAGACCCATGAACCTGATGCCAAGCCCACAGAAAAGGTTCATGAGTGCAAGATGTGCAGCAAGAGTTTTAAGTACCGTAAATCCCTCTTGGTGCATGTGAAATCTCACTCAGGGGAAAAATTCTTGTGTGACTTCTGTGGGAAGGCATTCTCAACTAAAGACACATTGAAACTTCATCGAAGAAATCATACAGGCGAGAAACCAAATGTGTGTAATGTATGTGGTAAAGCATTCAGTGCTCTATATACTCTTAAAGTACATCAGCTTATACACACAGGGGAAAAACCCCACACCTGTGATCAATGTGGGAAGGCCTTCACACAGCGTTCCACTCTTGTTGTCCACAGACGGTGTCACACAGGTCAGAAACCATATGAGTGCCAAATTTGTAACAAGACATTTGTTTCCAGAACCCTCCTTAACTCACATCTCAAGAGTCATGGTGAACAAGCATATTACAAGCACAGTTTTCCAATTGTGAATTGAAATTCAACATGTAAATGGACTGCATTGTATCTAATGTTCACTGAATGTATCTGACATACACTGAATTCAGATTACTTAGGTACACCGGAAATAAACTAGGTGTTTCACTTGATTTTCATTTTATTAGCAATGTTTTGTTATTATACTTTTGAGTTTTCAGTGATGATTAATGGCAAATTGTGGGAGTATCATTGGTTGCTTCAATATATTGTCCCAGCATTTACTTTGAATGACTGAGGAAAACTATCAAAATACCAAGCTAAGCCACCCACTGGAGAACATTCAGACTCTGTGCCTTTGAAATCCAATATATTTGTATCACCACCGGCCTAACCTGCTAAATATTTCCAATATTTATGTAACTGAAGAAAAATTTCTAATATCTGGAGGCTCTGAAGAATACAAGTACAATCATAAAATTTTTAGGATGAATTAAATATATAAATCCTTTCCCAGGGTGAATCAAAACTGAATTAGCATCTCAGCTAAATGTTAAAATTGTCTGTTTTTAGATGTACAGCCCTGAAATGTTGAAAATTTAGAATTAGCAGCAGTATTTGATTTGTGAAATATGAGTTTCTCACAACGCTATTGCTGAGGATTCATGTCTTCTGGGATGTTATGCCATGTGAACTGATAAATAGCTACCAGTTTTTTGAAGGAACATTGGTAACTCTTTACAAGTCAACATGGCATGACATCCAAGAAGGCTTGAATCTTCAATAGTTGATTTATTTGTGCAGTACATTAATTGAATATTACTGTTGTTCAAGATGTCTGAAGTAACCTACCAATATTCCTCACATATTCTACTACTTAATATTTTTTAGTAGATCTGTTATTAGAGTTTCTTTTTGCCACACATCAAGAATACACCAATGGCTGTAACCACCAAATCTTCCTCCCTTATATTGCTGTGGTTCCTTTCGAGAAACAATTTTGAAAATTTGCAACAGGAAGAAACACCATTCAGCACTTCTATCACAGTGTCCATGATTGCTACAGAGCACTGCCAGAAGTATAAACAAGTAAACCTCGCTACTATTTTTACAACTCAGATTAAGCATAATCAAATGAGAATTACGAGTTAGAAAGGAGCAGTTGTAGCTAATTTATAGATACACACTATCAGCTGGTCTAGGAAAAAATACAAAAGATCTGTCAGAATAATTGATAGTCCAGTGGGATATACATACTACGTAGTTCCAAAATTTCAAGTAGGCATTCAGACACAACAGTACATCATAACTATCCCTATTTAGTTTTTAATCATTTCATAATAATTAGATTGTACGAAATGGAATTATAAATTGTAGTATGAATATAAATTATAGGTGTGAACAATTGTACGAAAGTATGGGTGATAGCTAGGTACATTCCAAGTGCCTTGTAGACTGAAGAAGAGAACACCTCAGTCAAAACAGTATCTCTCTCTCAGTTTAGACCAGGGAGGTCTAAAATATGATTCAGGACTGATAAACTGTAAAATTCTGTACGTGGGATGCAACACATAAAGTTTTACTGTGAAAAAGATTTTTTCAACTCAACTTTAGTCAAACAGTAAGCAGCTATATTTATGCTTCTATTTTCCTTCTGAATTAATGCATTTGTTAAACCCTGTTTGTGCATTTGTTGTCAAATGGATGGCAAGCATTTAGCATGAAAGAAAACTCAGCTACTCATAAAGCATTGTTTTCTGGCGCATTGTCCTTGTGAAGAACGCAGTGAGCTAGCTACAGGTTTGGTGTTTTTAACCTTGAATTGCATCTCCCAAATGTTGAAGATTTCCAGATACTCAGAGCATGTTTGTTCCCAATTTTGATGTCCTTGGTGGGAGGGGGGGGGGGGGACTTTTAAAAACATTTTGTAAAAAAAAAATTTTTTTTCCCTTGTGGGGTGTTTTTTTTTTTTAAAAAAAACTTTTTTTCCAATTTTTAAAGGGAAATTTTTTTTTTTTTAAGTTTTTTTTT